>ERZ887942.118-NODE-118-length-63347-cov-11.874913_pt1 | contig 63347 bp, 58 predicted proteins | sample MGYA00521099_ERZ887942 | MGnify/ENA primary metagenome ERZ887942 (study PRJEB32303, sample SAMEA104408605) | aquatic metagenome | biome: Brackish water; feature: Pelagic; material: water | place: Baltic Sea | collected 2014-06-07T06:48:00 | depth 16,251 m ... | reverse complement strand
GCTCGTCAGGCTCATAACCTGAAGGTCGTAGGTTCAAATCCTACTCCCGCAACCAGTTTTAGCGAACAACCGTTCGATACAAAGCCCGCCTCTCCGGCGGGCTTTGCTTTTGCCAGCATCTCCAACAACTTGCCCGATACATCCAGTTCATGATGGTCCCGGTCCCCGTCCCATGTGACGACCACACGGTCGATCAAACCATGCAGTTCATCCGCCGCAGACCCTGAAACCTCCTCATCCATCAGCGTGGACGACAGGTTGTCGACATAGCGCCGATAGAGGGCAGGGAGATCGGCTGGCAGCGCGATCGGTTCGGGTACAAGCGCGTCCCGCGCGGCGCGCAGCGCTTTGAGGTCCTCCGCCGTCCTGTTCAGTGCGTCGATGATGGAGTCCGAGAATTTGCCGTTCTCGACCGCATCGAGCAGGTTTGCGTGCTTTGCGTCCAGGTCCCGGATCTTGCGATCATGCGCCTTCAAAGCTTCGCGCGCCTGTTCTTGATCGCCTTTGAGCCGGGCCTCGAACTGGACTGCGAAACGCTCGTAGGCCTCATCCTGCATCAGTCCGTGCCGCAAGCCACTGAGAATGGCCTCGGCGGCGGCGGATTCCTTGACGCCGGGCATCCCCGTGCAGACCGACGCGCCCTTTTCCTTTGCATTGGCACAGTAGTAGCGGCGCCGCTCGCCCTTGCCAGCGACGGTCATGTTGCCCCTGCATTGGCCACAGGTCAGCAGCCCTGACAGCAGGTATTTGCGCCGACGCGCGGCCTGCGCGGCCCCAGCGCCGCGTTTGCCCTCGGCCTCCGCCTTGGTACGGCTGTTGTCGATCAGGTCCTGACGGGCCTTCACTCGGTGCCAGAGATCATCCTCGATGATCCGCAGATGCGGTTTGTCAGTGATAACCCATTCCCCAGGCGGGTTCGGCTTGGAAATCTTCCGCCCTGTCTCCGGGTGCTTTTGATAGCTGAGCCGGTTCCAGACACTCTGGCCGATATAGAGTTCGTTGTTCAGGATGCCGGTGCCACGGGACCGGTTGCCATAGATCGTATTTGTCTTCCAATGGCCACTTCCCTTACCGCTGCCACGCGGAGAGGGAATGCCGCGCGCATTAAGGTTTGCCGCAATCTCGCGCGGAGACTTGCCCGCGGCGTAGTGCTCGAAGATCTCGCGAATGATGGCCGCCTCGGTCGGGACGATTTCCTTGACGCTGCCGGTGCCCTTGCCGCCAACCTCGGGCAGGGGAACAGAGCGGTAGCCATAGGCGCGGCCGCCCGTGTTCTTGCCGGCTTTGGCACGCCCTTCCAGGCCACGGCGGGTCTTGTGCCGCAACTCTTCAAGGAAGAGCTGCGCAAAGGTGCCGAGAATGCCGATGTCGAAGATGCCAAGCTTGCCCCGGTGCAGCTGGTGCATCTCCACATCCGCGTAGTGGGCCCTCTTGTAGAAGGTCATCAGGAATTCCAGATCACGCGCCACGCGGTCGATGTGCTCGAACAGTACGATGTCGCATTCCCCGCGGGCCACGAACTCGCCCAAAGCGTCAAAGCCCGGACGGCCTTTGGTGGCGCCGCTGATCGCTTCATCCTAAAAGACCTGCACCACGACCCATCCGCCCTGGCGCTCGGCGTGGCGGCGGCATTCGCGGATCTGATCGTCGATCGAGGTCGGTTTTTGCAGGTCGCTGGAATACCGCGCGTAAATCGCCACGCGCTTCGGAGGATCGGTCTCGATCATCGGGGCCTCTTGGTCTGTTCTGGGGATACGGACTGACAGGGGCCACTTCTGCGGCGCGTCCGCTTTGGACTTAAACAATCCAATTGTGAAGAATATTTGGCAACCCCCTCCAAAGAAGCGCCACAATCCGTCGGTATCGGTGGATCACTTCGCCAGGAGGCTCTGCCTTGGTCTCGCCCTCCCGGGCGACCCGCTTTGCAGCAACTTCGGCGATCAGGTCGATTAGGTTTGTGAGGTGCATCTCGATCTCCATCCGTTGTGGTCAAAAACGAACCAACAGCGCGCGAGACGCAGATCATCCTCGGTTCTTCGCCCTGTCCGGACCCGCACGGGACACCGTGCGGGTCCATTCTGTTTAGCGGTCTACAAGCAACGCCTCGTAGAGCGTCCGTTCCGCTTCGATCCTATCGACGACGCTCTGCCAGCTCGCACGCACAGTGAACAGTTCCTCCTGCGCGATGTCGCAGGCAACTGCATCATCACCTGACAGCTCAGCGCTGCCGATCTGGACATAGATCCGGTCGATCGCGTCGATGAGCGTCTTATCTGCCGCTTGATCGTGCATCACAACGGCATGCAGCAGGTCGAGATCCTGCTCCAACCCGAGCAGGGTTTGCGGCGGCATTCCCGCGAGTTGCGACAGCGCAATCCGCAGGCGCGGGTAGATATGCGTGATCGCGTTTGCGGCTTGGCGCAAAGGGGCCGAGGAGCCGTCGCAGCTGTGAAAGAGGCGGAACTTATTGGGGATGTTGATGTCCATAATTGGGTCCTTGTTTTGAGGAAGTTGAGCGGGGAACCGTATCCGGCCCCCGTGAGAGAGGGCCGGATCGGATCCCCGGTCAGCGCTTGGGGCTGTCGGTAAGAAGGGTGAGCTTCGGTTGGCGCTTCCAGCCTTCGATCTTTGCCTGCCGGATCTTGCCCCGCAGGTCATCGAGCCGCGGCATCAGGTCGGGTGAGAGCCGCCCGACATGTGGGTCCGTGTCGCGCCAGGGATCAAATCCCCGATGTGTCGGCGACACGAGCACACGCCGCGCACAGACGAACCGCGTCGGCTGGGCAATGCCGGCGTGCTGCAAGTCTTCATCGAAAGAGATGTGAAGCTCATAGCCCCGGTTCGCGCGGCTCCTGGCCGTGGTGCCATATGCGATGTCGAGCAGATCATCGCCGCCGAGGGTCTCATTACCCAAAACAACAAACACGTCGCCAAAGGGTCCGGGTTCGTACAGGCCACCGGCGATGTCCTCGTCAAAATCGTCGCCGCAATCGACAGCGTTGTACTGAACGTCAAGGATATTTCGCAGGCCGCGGGGGAGCAGGTCACGAGCATCAAAGAAGTATCGGGATCGACCAGCCAGATGGACCGCGTCACGCAACATACCGCAGAGCTTGCTGAGCGCAGCGCAGCGAGCGCTGGGGCCCTGACCGATCGCGCAAGAAGGTTGCTCGAACTCGCGAACTCCATGAATCACACCGATGGGCCGGAGGTCGCATCGGCGAGCGTTGATGACGTGCGGGAGACCAAGCGCTTTGATGCTGCCAGAGCCCTGCGCCGTGCATGAATGGCAAAATCGCAGACCTGTCCGGCCTCGAGGTGGCCTTGCAAAACCATCCGGTTCCAGGGCTGCGAAAAGCTGATCGCATGGCGCAACTCAACGACTAGAAACAGAACTCGCGCCGGGATACTGGCGAGTGGCAAGCACTGTTGTTAGCCTGCACTCAAACCAGACGGATACAGGACGCATTCCATGAGGCAAACAACCTACTTCATCGGCGTCGGACTACGCTTCGGACCCGTGTTGGCCACTGTGGTCGCACCGGCCATCGGGCATTTGTTTCCCTCTGTCATCGGCGCGTCCCCAGGCCAAAGCAGCCAAGGAACCGACCGCCCGGAGGCAACGTAGGGTGCCGGAGAATTCGCAAGCGACTGAATGGCAGGTGGCGATCGACGCCAGGGGGCTGCTTTGCCCCTTGCCAGTCTTGCGGGCCCGCAAGCGCCTCCTCTCTATGCAGGGGGGAGAGGTTCTGGCCCTTCGGGCGACGGACCCCGCAGCCATCGTGGACGTCCCGCATTTCTGCGCAGAGGCAGGGCACACGTTTCTGGACTGCCGCGACGAAGGCGACAGCCAACTGTACCTGATCCGCCGCGGGGCCTCTGATCAAACGTCGTGAAAGGCGCTTTGCACAAGGGCGGCCTGTCCGGCACCAAGGTACCAGCCTTCTTGCGCCAGAACTTCGGACGGGACCGATGGGTCAAACAACCGGGCCAGTTGGTCCCGTTGCGACAGGGTTAGAAAGGCCTCTGCGTGGCGGCTGACCTGGGCCGCGTCTTGCACCATGCCCATGGCCATATCCGCTTTGACCTGCGGCCCAAGGAGGGACAGATAGGTCTCTGCCACGACGATGGGCGCTGTTGCGGCGGCGGCGTCAAAGGGCCAGACAGCGATGCGTCCGGGGTCGCGCCGGCGCAATCTTTCCAGCACCGGCATGCCCGTCAGCGACTGCGCCCCCACGGCGCCCGCCCCGGCAAGCTGCCAGAGCGTTTTGGGCCATAACCCGCCCTCGCGTCCCATGATCTCGGCCCGGCGATGTTCGGGCAACCCCGGGGGGTGGTCGGGTTTTGTGCGGGGCAGGCCGGGGGTGTCCGCCTTGGCACCGTTTCCCCAGAACGGGCCACCGCCCTCGAACAGGCCGTTTATCCGCCCGGCCACGTCGCGGTAATTGGTGCGATTGCGCTCGTCGTCCCGCACCTTTTCCGCCAGCCAGGCCCATAACGACAGGGCGTCGGGCCGCCCGGTGACGGCTTGGGTGAAACCCGCCGGAGCGCCAAAGGCGAAATCCGCGGCAAGAAGTAACCGCCCTCCAGTTGCCAAATGGCTGTCCAACAGGTCCCCCAATCGCCTCTCGGCCGCCGTCCGGGTGGCGATGTTTTCGGTGCGTATGCCATCGGCCCCGGCGATTCCGATCCAGATGGAATCCTTGCCCGTTTTGGGCGTGCCCGCCGCCGACCAGTCCAACGTGATGACGGTGTCGAACCTCATGGCTGTAGCCAACCGGCGGCACGGGCCAGATCCTCGGGCGTGTTGATGTTGAAGAAGGGGTCAATCTCGCCCTCGTCAAACGCGACGAGGCTGGCCCCCTGAGCCAATGCCCAATCCGTCACCCGGCGGTCCCCTCGCGCCAGTGCGTCGGCCAATCCGGGCTGAAGGGCGACTGGCCAAAGCCCGAAAATGGGATGCGGTCGGACCTGACCATTCGCCCCGGTCCGCGCCGCAATCGCCGGACGCTGCCCCTCGCTTGCTGCCCATAGCCGGGCGGTCAGATCCTCGGGGAAGAAGGGGGTGTCGACGGCCAATGTCACGACACAATCATGGCCCAGCCCCTCGGCCCATCCCATTGCCGTGTGAATACCTACCAGCGGGCCAAGGTGGCCGGTGACCGTGTCGGTCAGAACAGCCAGGGGACAGGGGGCAAAGCGTTCAGGATCGCCGTTGGCATTCAGCGCCAATGGGGTGCATTGGCGCGACGCGCGGTCGATAACGTGGTCGAGCAGGCGTCGCTGCCCAAGCATCCTCAGGGCCTTATCCCCGCCACCCATCCGGCGGGACTGGCCCCCGGCAAGGATGACGCTGGGGATCGGGGCAAGGGGAGGGCGCGCGGGGGCAGACATGAGACCTGTCTGCCCCGGAACGCAGACTTTCGCAACGGCTGCAAGCGCCTGCGGGCTTGGGTCGGTTCAGGCCGCGCCTGCCGCGGTGACTGCCAGAGTAACGGCCGGAGTGACTCCGGGCAGGCCGGACAGGGCCCGGATGGCCGCATATTGTGACAGGTAAACCTCGCCCGTCAGGTCCTGCAGGAAATGGCTCCGCTCAAGCCGGTCCATGACGGGGCCCTTGACCTCTGTCAGGTGCAGTTTGATCCCCATGTCCTTGAGCCTCAGGTTGATCGCCTCAAGGCTTTCCAGCGCGCTCATGTCGATCTCATTCACCGCGGGGCACATCAGGATGACGTGCCGCACGGGGCAGTCCTGCGTCACACGGTCGTGGATAAGGTCCTCAAGGAAGCGCGCATTGGCGAAATAGAGGCTTTCGTCGATGCGAAAGGTCAGGACGGTCGGGTCCGTCAGGACCGTATGCCGGTTGATATTGCGGAAATGCTCTGTCCCCGGGACAAGGCCGACTTCGGCCACATGCGGGCGCGAGGTGCGGTAGAGGTGCAGGCCGATGGACAGGGCGACCCCGGCGGACACGCCTGTCTCAACGCCCGCCAGCAGGGTCAGGAGGATTGTCGTCGCCACTGCGGCAAAGTCCGGCTTGGCATAGTTCCAGGACCGCTTCAGGATCGAAAAATCGACGAGGCTGAGGACGGCCACGATGATGGTCGCGGCCAGGGTGGCCTTGGGCAGGTCGTGGATCAAGGGCGTCAGGGCAAGGGCCGCGACACCCAGCGCCACGGCGGTAAAGGCCCCGGCGGCGGGCGTTTCGGCCCCGGCGTCGTAGTTCACGACGGATCGTGAAAACCCGCCCGTGACCGGAAAGCCGCCCGAGAAGGCCGCCCCGATGTTGGCGGCACCCAGCCCGATCAACTCTTGGTCGGGGGAAATGCGTTGCCGTTTCTTGGCCGCCAGCGTCTGGGCGACCGACACGGATTCAACAAACCCCACGACCGAGATTAGGAGGGCGGGTAAGAGGAGCGCCCGAACGAGGTCAGGGTCAAAGCCGGGAACCGAGAAGGGGGGAAACCCCTGCGGAACGGTTCCAACAACGGCCACGCCCATTTCGGTCAGGTTGAACAGCTTGACGACGAGGGTCGTGACGACAACGGCCAGAACCGGACCGGCCTTGGCCAGCATATCGGCTGGACGTGGGGCCAGACCCCACGACAGCAGCAGAGGCTTCAGCCCCTTGCGCACCCAGAACAGAAAGGCGGTGGTGGCCGCCCCGATGACAAAGGTGATCCAGTTGATCCCGTCCAGCCCGGCCCAAAGGGTTTCGATCTGTTCGATGATGGTGTCGCCCTTGACGCGAATGCCAAGGATGTTGCCGATCTGACTTGCCGCGATCAGGATACCCGAGGCGGTGATAAAGCCCGCGATGACCGGGTGCGACAGGAAGTTGGCCAGAAACCCAAGCCGGAAAAGGCCCATCGCCAACAGGATCCCGCCAGACAGGGCGGCAAGGGTCAGGGCTGCGCTGATATAGTCGGCAGTGCCAGAGGCCGCGACCTGGCCAAGGGCGGCGGCCGTCATCAGCGAGACGACGGCAACCGGCCCGACGGCGAGCGCCTTGGAGGTCCCAAACACGGCGTAAAGCATGATCGGCACGATGGAGGCATAGAGCCCCATTTCAGGCGGCAGACCGGCCAGCAGGGCATAGGCCAGCGACTGGGGGATCAGCATGATCGTCACGATGACAGCGGCCATCAGATCGGCCGACAGGGTGTCGCGGTCGTAATGCCGGCCCCACTCCAGGATGGGCAAATAGCGAGAGAGCGTGGGGGAGAACATTGCGAATATCTTTCTCGCGACGCCGCCCGTCAGGGCCGGGCGCCGGGGTTTCAGTCGATGAAACAGGTGGCCCGGGCAGGTCTTCCCGGGCGGGGGATCAGGTCAGCGTCCGGTTGCGACGTACAGGCTTTGGGCCCGTCCGCCTGAACGGCAATAGGCCAGAACCTTGCCCGCCGCCTTGTTCAGGGCGTCGTCAAAGGCGGCCACATCCGCTCCGGTGGCCTGACCGGGCCGGATCGGGATGTGGTGGAACCCCATCCCCGCTGCTGCGGCCGCCTTGTGAATACTGTCGGCAGAGGGCTGGCCTGCATCCTCGTCATCGGGGCGGTTGCAGATGATGGTGGTATAGCCCTGCGCCTTGAGGGTGGGGATATCGCTGGACAGGATTTGTCCAGTGACAGCGAAATCGGGGGTGATGGTGCGAATGTCCATGATGCTATCTCTTGCTATCAAAGTCCGTTGACCGGAATTTTCAGAACCGGGTTGCCTTTATCGTCCGTGGGGATCTTGCCCGCGCGCATATTGACCTGCAGCGAGGGGATGATCAGCTTTGGCACGGCAAGCTGGCTGTCCCGTTCGGTGCGGAAGGCGACGAAGTCCTCGCGGGTCTTGCCGCCGCCCACATGGATGTTGTGCGCCTTTTCCTCGGCGACCGTGGTCTCCCACTGGATGTCGCGGCCGTTGGGGCCGTAGTCGTGGCACATGAACAGGCGCATGTCATCGGGCAGGGCCAGCACCTTCTGGATGCTGTCATACAGCTCGCCGGCGTCGCCACCCGGGAAATCGGCGCGGGCCGATCCGCCGTCCGGCATGAACAGGGTGTCACCGGTAAAAGCGGCGTTGCCCATGACATGGACCATGCAGGCCGGCGTATGGCCGGGGGTGTGCATGGCAAAGCACTCCATCTCGCCGACCTTGTAGCTCGATCCTTCCGTGAAGAGGGCATCGAACTGGGACCCGTCGCGCTGGAACTCTGTCCCTTCGTTGAACACTTTGCCAAAGGTGTCCTGCACAATGCGGATGTTTTCGCCGATGCCGATCTTGCCGCCCAGCTTGCTCTGAATATAGGGCGCGGCGGACAGGTGGTCGGCGTGGACGTGGGTTTCGATCAACCACTCAAGCTTGAGGCCCTCGGCCTCAATATAGGCGATCATTTCGTCCGCGTGGTCGTAGGTGATCCGCCCGGCGGCATAGTCGATATCCATGACGCTGTCGACAACGGCACAGGCGTTCGAGGCCGGGTCCTTGACGACGTAGCTGATCGTGTTGGTTGCCTCGTCAAAAAAGGCTTTGACCTCGGGCTTGAGGGACATGTTCAGCGGATAGTCCGACATTGTATCGTCTCCTTCTGGTCGTGCTAGGCGGTGACCGGCTGGCCACGTGTTTCAAGGATACGTGAGAGGAAGCGGGCCGCAAAGATACCTGCAACAAGGGCGCCAACGAACATCAGGACCCGGCCGTCACCGGTGCCGATGGCGGGCAAAGCGCCGCCGGGGCAAAAGCCAGCAATGCCCCAGCCAATCCCAAAGACGGCAGAGCCGGCGACAAGACGGGTGTCGATCGCCTTGGGGGCGGGCACAAAGAAGGTCTGGCCCAAAAGCGGTTCCTGGCGCCGGAACACGATCCGGTAGCCGATGAAGGTCACGATCAGGGCGCCGCCCATGACAAAGGCAAGGCTGGGATCCCAGGTGCCTGCCACGTCGAAAAAGTTAAGCACTTTGGCAGGGTTGGCCATGCCAGAGATGACGATACCGAGGCCAAAGATCAGGCCGATGAAATAGCTGAGGAAAAGCCGCATGGTCTTATGCTCCGATCAGGTGACGGATGATGTAGACGGTGATGGCCGTCGCGATCATGAAGGTGATGGTGGCCGTGATCGACCGGGTCGACAGACGGGCATTGCCACAGACGCCATGCCCCGAAGTGCAGCCACCGCCAAAGGTGACGCCGATTCCGACGATGAAGCCACCGATAAGCAGCATCGGTGTGCTGACGGGCACATCAATGGCCGGCATGGAGCCGGTGGCGAGCAGGAACGCCAGTGGCCCGGTGGCCATGCCGGCGAGGATAGCTGCCCGCCAGCCCCAGTCCTGGAGGCTTGCGGGGCTCAGGAAACCGGCAAGGATGCCGGTCGCGCCCATGATCCGTCCCATCGACAGCATCAGAAGTACCGAGGCCAGGCCAATCAGGCTGCCGCCAAACAGGGATTGAAAGGGAGTAAAGTCCGTCATGAGGTCTAACGCCTTGATTTATCGTTGCAACAGAATGAGAGGAGCAGGCGAGAAAGCCCGGCGACTCCTCTCGCTGAATTGCAAATGGGGATACATTACAAAAATAGAATGTGTCAAGCGTGCTGACGTAGCGTCATGCAAGTTTGTGATCTCTGATCAGGCAGATCCTCAGGGCCGGGCTGGCGGTTGTGATCAGGTAATGACGTCGGGTGCGCTGCGGCCTGTATGGGCCTTGATACCTGCGATCTTCTCTGCCGCGTTGACGATGTCGGCCAGCGCTTCTTGGGCGTCCTCGTGCATCCGGGCAGGGTCAGTTTCGACCGCTTCAAGGTAGACGCGCAGGGTCGCCCCGACCGTTCCGGTGCCCGACAGTCGGAACACGACCCGTCCCCCCCCGTCAAAGCCGATACGCAGGCCTTGCGCGGCGGAATGCGATCCGTCGACCGGGTCGTCATAGGCGAACTCATCGGCCGTGGCGACGGTCAGCGGGCCAAAGCTTTGACCGGCAAGGCCGGGCAGGGCGGCGCGCAGGGCGTCAAAAAGGGCGTTGGCCTTGTCGCTTTCCACGTCTTCATAATCATGGCGGGAATAGTAGTTCCGCCCGAACTCGGCCCAGTGGGCGCTCATCAAATCGGCCACCGGTTTGCGGGTCACGGCCAGGATATTGAGCCACAGGAGAACGGCCCAAAGACCGTCCTTTTCGCGCACATGGTCCGATCCGGTGCCGGCACTTTCCTCGCCGCAAAGCGTGGCCATCCCGGCGTCCAGCAGGTTTCCAAAGAACTTCCAGCCCGTCGGCGTCTCGTAGCAGGCAATCCCCCGCTTTTCGGCCACCCGGTCCATGGCACCCGAGGTAGGCATTGATCGTGCAACGCCTTTCAGCCCGGTGGCATAGCCAGGGGCCAGCGGGGCATGTGCCGCCAAAAGGGCAAGGCTGTCAGACGGGGTGACGTAGATCCTGCGCCCAAGGATCATGTTGCGGTCGCCATCCCCGTCAGAGGCGGCGCCAAAGTCGGGCGCATCCGGGCCCATCATGAGGTCGACCAAAGGTTTGGCCCAGATCGGGTTGGGGTCAGGGTGGCCGCCGCCAAAGTCGGGCGAGGGGACCGCGTTCATTACTGACCCCGGCTTTGCCCCAAGGCGCTTTTCCAGAATGGCTTTGGCATAGGGGCCGGTGACGGCATGCATGGCGTCGAAGGCTAGGGTAAAGCCCGAGGACAGAAGCTCTGCAATGGCGTCAAAGTCGAACAGGCTTTCCATCAGCTCGGCATAGTCGGCGACCGGGTCGACCACTTCGACTTCCATTGCGCCCATGCGGGTGGTTCCGACGGTCGACAGGTCGATGTCTTGCGCCTCGAAGATATTATAGGAGGTGATGGTCTTGGTCACGGCAAAGATCTTGTCGGTGACGTTTTCCGGGGCGGGGCCTCCGTTGGGGGTGTTGTATTTCAGGCCAAAGTCGGCGTTCGGACCGCCGGGGTTGTGGCTGGCCGACAGGATCAGGCCACCGTCCGTGCCCCGCTTGCGGATCAGGTTCGAGGCGGCGGGCGTGGACAGGATCGCATTCTGCCCGATTATGATCCGGGCCGCGCCATTGGCCGCTGCCATGCGCAGGATCACCTGACAGGCGCGGTCGTTGAAGTAGCGACCGTCGCCGCCGACGACGAGGGTCTTGCCGGCCACGCCGCCGATCCCGTCAAAGATCGCCTGGACGTAGTTCTCAAGGTAGTGTCGCCCCATGAAAACCTGGGTCTTCTTGCGCAGACCGCTGGTTCCGGGCTTCTGGCCTTCAATGGGTTTGGTATCGACAGTGATCGTTTCCATGGCTCTCTCCCTTTTGGGGTCATTTTCGGCCGGGCAGGGCCTCTTGTACCAGAACGACGACCGAATTGGCACGTACCCGTGTCTTGGGCTTGGCAGGCTTGGCGGCGGCATAGGGGCGGGCGGTGTCGATGTGGCGCACCCAGGACCGCCCGTTGGTGGTCGGCGGTAGGGTGACAAGCAGGCCGGGGCCTGCATTGAACACGAGGAACAAGGCATATTCGAGGGACGCGTATTCCGGCGTCCCAGAGGCTGTCCGCAATTCTAGCGTAATGTGCCGCAGGGCCGGGTCGGCCCAATCGTCATCCGTCATCTGGGCGCCATCTGCGCGACGCCAGAACAGGTCTGGAACGCCGTCGATCAGGCGGCTTTTTGCATGCAGGAACCGTTTCTGGCGCAGGATGGGGTGGGCGTTTCGAAAGCCAATGATTTTGCGGCAAAAGGCCAGGAATTCGGGGTCTTCGCCGGTATTGTCGGGCCCCCAGTCGACCCAGCCGATCGGGTTGTCCTGGCAATAGGCGTTGTTGTTGCCACCTTGCGAATTGCCCAACTCGTCCCCGGCCAGGATCATCGGTGTGCCCTGGCTAAGCAGCAGGGTCGCCATCATGTTGCGGCGGCGCAGCGCGCGGGCGGCGCGGATGTCCGGGTCGGTCGTCGGCCCTTCAACGCCCATATTGTCGCTGGTGTTGTCCGAATGGCCGTCGCGGTTCTCTTCCCCGTTATCGAGGTTGTGCTTGTCATTGTAGCTCACCACGTCCATCAGCGTGAACCCATCGTGCGCGGTCAGGAAGTTGACCGACGATGCGGCGCTGCGCCGGTCATGGTCGAACCGCAGCGACGATCCGCTAACCCGGCTGGCCAACTTGCGCGCTGTATCGACATCGCCCCGCCAGAACGCGCGGACCTGATCGCGGTACTTGTCGTTCCATTCGGCCCAAGGTGGGGGGTAGGCGCCCAGCTGGTAACCGCCCGGACCGATGTCCCATGGCTCTGCGATCATCTTGACCCTGGACAGGACAGGATCCTGCCGGATTGCCTGAAAGAATGGGGCATTGCGGTCAAAACCGGTTTCCGTGCGGCCTAGGACGGTGCACAGGTCAAACCGGAATCCGTCGACATGCATCACTTTGACCCAGTAGCGCAGGCTGTCCATGACCATCCGCATCACCATCGGATGGTTCACGTTCAGCGTGTTGCCGGTGCCGGTGTCGTTGATGTAATACCGCGGGCTTTCGGCCAGCCGGTAGTAGGAGGCATTGTCCAGCCCCCGAAAGCTGAGTGTGGGCCCGAACTGGTTCCCCTCGCTTGTATGGTTGTAGACGACGTCCAGAATGACCTCGATACCGGCGCTGTGCAGTCGGGCGACCATGTGCTGAAACTCGGCTATCTGGCCGGTGGCCATGTAGCGTGGTTCTGGGGCGAAAAAGCTGGTGGTCATATAGCCCCAGTAATTCGTCAGCCCCTTGGTCAAGAGGTGCTGTTCGTCCAGGAAGGCATGGACCGGGAGCAGTTCGATCGCTGTAATCCCGAGCTTGGTCAGATGCTCGAGCATCTCGTCCGAGGCCAGCCCAAGGTAACTGCCCCGGTGCTGGATGTCGGCGCGGCCTGCGGTCAGCCCCTTGACGTGGGCTTCGTAGATCACCGACTGCTCAAGCGGCGTTCTGGGGGGCTGATCCTCGCCCCACGAAAAGGTCGGATCGACCACGATGCCACGCGGCATATAGGGGGCCGAGTTGCGGGTGTCGAACGTCAGATCGCCGTGCTTGGCCGACACATCGTATCCCATCAGGGCTGTGTGCCAGATCGGATGGCCGCTGACCTGCCGGGCATAGGGGTCAAGCAGCAGCTTGTGCGGATTGAACCGATGTCCCTCGTCCGGGCGGTAGGGGCCATGGGCGCGATAGCCGTATTGCTGGCCCGGCCGCAGCCCCGAGATATAGCCATGCCAGATGTGCCCATCGTTCTCGGGCAGGTCGATCAGCAGGTACTCATGTCCCTGGTCGTCAAACAGGCACAGCGTCATGCGGGTGGCATGCTGCGAAAAGATCGCAAAGTTCACCCCTTCGCCATCGAAGGTCGCGCCCATGGGGAACGGGCGCCCTGCCGTGATCGTGACCTGTTGATTCATGATGAGGGGGCGACATCTCGATATAGGGCGGCGTAGGCTTGGGCCGACGGGCCCCATCCGACCGGGTGACGCATGGCATTCTTTTGCATCCGTGCCCAAAGCTGGCCATCGGCGTATAGGTCGCACAGCCGTGTAAAGGCGCTTCGCAAGGCGTCGGCGCTGATCGGGTTGAACTGAATTCCCGTCGCCACCCCGGCGAGAACCCCGGCGGGCGAGGCATTGATGACCGTGTCGGCCAACCCGCCGGTCAGGGCCACAAGGGGGATCGTGCCGTAGCGCAGCCCGTACATCTGGGTCAGGCCGCAAGGCTCGAACCGCGAGGGCACCAGAATGCAGTCGCCGCCCGCGATGATCCGGTGGGAGAGCGCCTCATCATAGCCGATCCGCACGCCGACGTGGTCGTCGCGGGCAGCATTGCGCAGGCCTTCTTCCAGCTCACTCGCGCCAGAGCCCAGGACAATCAGTTGCCCGCCACGCGCCAACAGGGTCGGCAGGGCATCCAGCAGGAGGTCAACGCCCTTTTGCTCCGTCAGGCGCGAGACCATGACGCACAGGGGGCCGTCGCTTGTGGGCAGTCCAAATTCGGCCTGCAGGGCGGCTTTGTTGGCGGCTTTGCCCCTGGCGGTCTTGTAGGGTTTGATGGCGGCGTCCGTCGCCGGGTTCCACGCCTCTTCGTCGATGCCGTTCAGGATGCCGGACAGGACATCGCGGCGCTGGCGCATCACGCCGTCGAGGCCCATGCCAAAGGCGTCCGTCATCAGCTCTTCTGCATAGGTGGGGGAGACGGTGGTCAGCCGGTCTGCCCCGATCAACCCCGCCTTGAGCGCGGAGATACGGCCCCAAAACTCGAACCCGTCGCGGTTCATCCGGGAGGGTGAGAGTTGCAGCATGTTCAGAAGGCTGGCGTCGGCCAGCCCGTGAAAGGCGATGTTGTGGATCGTCAGGATCGTTCCGGTTTTCCCTGTGCCACCCAGCGCATGCAGATACTCGGGTACAAAACCGGCCTGCCAGTCATGGGCGTGGATAACCTTCGGCTGCCAGTCGGCAATCGCGCCGACACCGATCCGGGCGGCCACCTGGGACAAAAGGGCAAAGCGCAATGGATTGTCGGGCCAGTCCTTGCCGTTGGGGCCAAGATAGATGCTGCCCGCCCGGTCAAAAAGTTGCGGCGCATCCAGAATCAGCAGGTCGAGGTCCCCGACCTGTGCCGCCAGCACCCGAAACGGCACACCAAGGGATTGCCCGGTCAGCACGACAGCGGGATCGGTCAAACCCTGCATAACAGCCGGATAGCCGGGCAAAAGGGTGCGGACATGGACGCCTTCGGCAGCCATGGCAGCGGGCAGGGCGCCCACCACGTCGGCTAGACCGCCCGTCTTGACCAGCGGCGCACATTCGGAGGCAACGGAAAGGACCTGCATCATGTACGCCGCACCCTTGTCACTTCGCCGCGTCACGCGCGTCGAGCATGGTCTGGGTGATCAGGGTCACCCCTCTCTCGGACACACGGAACCACTTTGCATCCTCGTCGGGATCCTCTCCCACCACGAGGCCCTCGGGGATGATGACACCCCGGTCGATGACGACCCGCCGCAGCCGGGCCGACCGATTGACGGTGACATAGGGCAGGCAGACCGCATGGTCGAGAACGGCGTAGGAATTGGTGTGCACCTCGGTGAACAGGAGAGAATTCCGGACCTCGGTCCCCGAGATGATGCAACCGCCTGACACCATCGACGAAATGGCGACACCGCGTCGGTCCTTTTCGTCGTGGATGAATTTGGCGGGGGGCACGCTTTCGGAATAGGTCCAGATCGGCCAGTTCTTGTCCCAAAGGTTCAGGTCCGGGGTAAAGCCGGTCAGATCGATATTGGCCTGCCAGAACGCATCCACCGTCCCCACATCGCGCCAGTAGGCGGGCGCCTCGGGCGCATGGCGAACGCAGGAGACATCAAAACGGTGGGCCATCGCCTTGCCGTTCTTGACGATATCCGGGATCAGGTCGTTGCCGAAATCATGGCTGGAGTTCGGGTCTTCGGCGTCCTTTTCCAAAAGGTCGCGCAGGAAGGGCCAGGAAAAGACATAGATGCCCATGGAGGCCAGCGCCACCGAAGGGTCCTCGGGCGTGCCGGGCGGGTCGGCGGGCTTTTCCAGAAACTGGGTAATCCTGTCGGTCTTGTCGACATGCATGACGCCAAAGGCCGTCGCCTCCATCCGGGGGACGGTCAGGCAGCCGATGGTCACATCTGCGCCGGACTCGACGTGCTGGCGCAGCATCACCTCGTAATCCATCTTGTAGATGTGATCCCCGGCAAGGATGACGATGTAGTCGATGCCATAGCTGTCGACGATGTCGATGTTCTGCGTCACCGCATCGGCCGTGCCGCGATACCACTGCTCATCCCCGCCGCGCTGCGAGGCGGGCAGGATGTCGAGGAATTCGTTCCGCTCGGACCGAAAGAACGACCAGCCGCGCTGGCAATGCCGGATCAGGCTGTGGGCCTTGTACTGGGTCGCCACCGCCATCTTCCGAATGCCCGAGTTCATGGCGTTGGACAGGGCAAAGTCGATGATCCGTGACTTGCCGCCAAAGTAGACGGCTGGCTTGACCCGTCTGTCCGTAAGTTCCTTCAGCCGGGACCCACGGCCACCGGCAAGAACGAAGGCCATCGAGCGTTGGGTCAGTCTGCGGTTCTGTGGCATATGGGTCTCCCTCCCGTATTTCACTCTGCGCCCAGCTGAAAGATGAGCGTGGCAAGTGGCGGCAATGTTACGGCCATCGAGGCGGGCTGGCCCTGATAGGGTTCCTCCACCGCGTCGACGCCGCCAAGATTGCCGCGGTTCGCGCCTCCGTAAACGCTCGCATCCGTGTTGAGCATCTCGCGCCAGTGTCCGGCATAGGGGACACCGATGCGGAACCCTGTCCGTTCAACCGGTGTGAAGTTACACAGGACCACGCAGGGCGCGTCCCCCTCATGTCCCCAACGGATGAAGCTGAGCGTGGACTGGTCGGCATCGGTGGACTCGATCCAGTCGAACCCTGCGGGGTCACAGTCGCGCACATGTAGCGCCGGGGTCGACCGATAAAGGGCGTTCAGGTCCCGAACCAGCGACTGGATCCCCTTGTGCGCCGGCTGTTCTGCCGCGTCCCAGTTGATCTGGCTGTCGTGGTTCCATTCCTCGGGCTGGGCGAATTCACAGCCCATGAACAACAGCTTCTTGCCCGGATGGCCCCACATAAAGCCATAGTAGGCGCGTAGGTTTGCAAATTTTTCCCAATCGTTGCCGGGCATCTTGGCCAGCATCGACCCTTTCCCATGCACCACTTCGTCATGGCTGATCGGCAGGACGAAGTTCTCGGAAAAGGCATAGTGAATGCCAAAAGTCATCTGGTGGTGGTGATATTTGCGGTGGATCGGCTCGCGGGTGATGTAGTCCAGCGTGTCGTTCATCCAGCCCATGTTCCACTTGAACCCAAAGCCAAGGCCGCCGGCGTCGACCGGGCTTGAGACACGGGGGAAGGAGGTGGATTCCTCGGCGATTGTCATGATGCCGGGGTATTTTCCGTAGGCGGCGGTGTTCATCCGTTTGAACAGGGCGATCGCTTCGTAGTTCTCGCGGCCACCATCCTTGTTGGGGATCCATTCGCCGTCTTTGCGCGAATAGTCGCGGTAAAGCATCGAGGCCACGGCATCAACGCGCAGCCCGTCCACATGGTATTCGTCCAGCCAGTAAAGGGCATTGGCGGTGAGGAAATTCGCCACCTCGGCCCGACCGTAATTGTAGATCAGGGTGTTCCAGTCCTGATGGAAGCCTTCTTTCGGGTCGGCATGTTCGTAAAGGTGGGTCCCGTCAAACTGCCCCAGCCCGTGGGCATCGGTGGGAAAGTGTCCCGGAACCCAGTCCAGGATCACGCCAAGTCCCGCCTCGTGAGCGGCATCCACCAGATCGCGAAATTCATGCGCAGGCCCAAAACGGATGGTCGGGGCATACATGCCCACCGGCTGGTAGCCCCAGGACCCGTCAAAGGGAAACTCGGACACCGGCATCAGCTCAAGGTGGGTGAACCCCATGTCACGGGCATAGGCGACAAGGTCCGCGGCGGCCTCCTTGTAGGACAGGGGGCGACCGTTCTGATCCCAGATCCGCTTCCATGAGCCCAGGTGAACCTCGTAGACCGAAATCGGGGCCTCGCGGCGGTTGCGCTTGGCCCGTTCCGCCATCCAGGCGGCGTCATGCCAGCCGTAGCCTGCGATGTCGCGGACGATGCTGGCAGTCTCCGGGGGATGCTGTGCGCCAAATCCGACAGGGTCGGCCTTAAGCGGGCCAACCTGACCAGAGGGACCTGCGATCTCGTATTTGTAGGCCGAACCGTCGCCCGCACCTGGGACAAAGATTTCCCAGACGCCGGTTCCGCCACGGCGCCGCATGGGGTGGCGTCGTCCGTCCCATGCGTTGAAGTCGCCCACAACCGACACCCGGCTGGCAGACGGGGCCCAGACGGCAAAATGTGTGCCCTGGCAGCCCTCATGGGTCATGACGTGGGCGCCCAGCGCCTCCCACAGACGTTCGTGATTGCCTTCGCCCAGAAGGTATTCGTCGAAATCCGATAGCACCGGGCCAAAGCGGTAGGCATCGTCATAGTCCCAGACCGCGCCATCGGCACCTGTGCCGCGCAGGCGGTAGGGTTTGCCACCCGGGACCTTGCCGCAAAAAAGGGCACCGTCGATCCGGGCCAGGGGATAGGTCTTGCCGCCAACGACCGCCTCTAGGCGATCCGCGCCTGGATCGATGGCCGTCACATATGTCGCCCGCCCGCGCTTGTGCGGGCCGAGGATTGCAAAGGGGTCATCGTGTGTCGCGTGAAGCAGTCGCGAAACGTCAGACGGGTCGAGAACTGGGGCGGTGGCTATTGCTTTCATGGGTCCATCATAGATGCAACGAAGCAGTCAGCAAGTGGGGCTGTTAGCGATAACGAAGTTCGCGTGCCTATAGATCGCGTCCCATGGACAGGGCTAGGTCGGCCGGAAGGGACCGGGCCATGACGCGCTGGGCGTTCGGAATGTCATTGCTTTCGGCGCGGCGGGTGGCAGTGGCCCGGGACAGGTTATGACTTAACCAGCGCTGGATGATACGGGCGCGGATCTCAGGCATCGGCACTTCGAGGCGGGCGGAAATGTCCCAATACTGGGGCAGGGTGTTCCAGGGGGCCTCATCAAACAGCAGGTAATTGCCCTCCACCACGACGACCGCACAGTCCGCCGGAACACTGACGGCCCCGGCAATGGAAATGTCCCTGGCCCGGTCAAAGGCGGGAAAGATCACCTCGCCGCCATTGTGTAGGCGCCGGATGGCGTGGACGAACCCGTCGCTGTCAAACGTCTCGGGCGCGCCTTTGCGGGACCGCAGACCACGCGCATCAAGAATGGCGTTGTCCAGATGAAATCCATCCATCGGCACGACGACCGTAGGCACCTTTTGCACATTCAGGCGGCGGGCCACTTCGGAGGCAAGTGTGGATTTCCCGCTCCCCGGCGCACCGGCGATGCCGACCAGCAAACGAGACTTGGTGCCCAACATGTCATGCACCCGATCCGTCAGGGCGTTTACATGGGCCGTCACATCCAGCACTGGGGCAAGCCTTTATATGGTCTCAAGTTCCGTCTCGGGTTCCTTGGCACCAGTCATATAGGCAACCGCGTCGGACATGGAATGATTTCTTGGATTGATGACACAAAGCCGCTTGCCCAGTCGGTGAATGTGGATGCGGTCTGCAACCTCGAACACATGGGGCATGTTGTGGCTGATCAGGATGATCGGAATGCCGCGCGATTTGACGTCCTGGATCAGTTCCAGCACCCGGCGGCTTTCCTTGACGCCGAGCGCCGCGGTCGGCTCGTCCAAGATGATGACCTTGGACCCGAACGCAGCAGCGCGGGCCACGGCCACGCCCTGACGCTGGCCGCCAGACAGGGTTTCTACCGCCTGGTTGATGTTCTGAATGGTCATCAGACCCAGTTCGGACAGCTTGTCCCGAGCGAATTTTTCCATCGCCGCGTGGTCAAGCTGACGGAACACCTTGCCCATGAAGCCCGGCTTGCGCAGCTCCCGGCCCATGAACATGTTGTCCGCGATCGACAGGGCGGGGGACATGGCAAGCGTCTGGTATACTGTCTCGATCCCGGCATTGCGCGCCTCGTTTGGCGAGGTAAAGCGGATGCGCTTGCCTTCAAGCGTGATCTCGCCCTCGTCAGGGACAACGGCCCCAGACACCGATTTGATCAGCGTCGACTTGCCCGCCCCGTTGTCGCCGATGACGGCCAGGATCTCGCCGGGATAAAGGTCAAAGTCACAGTGATCGAGGGCGACGACCTTGCCATAGCGTTTGACAAGGTTGCGACCTTTGAGGATGGGTTCCACGCTCATGACGCTACCTTTCTGATCCATTGGTCAACTGCGACCGCCGCGATTATGAGGGCACCGATCAGCAGGTAGGTCCACTGGGCATCGGCCCCCAGAAGACGCAGGCCCATGGTGAAAACGCCCACGATAAAGGCCCCGAAGATCATCCCAAGGATGGAGCCCCGCCCGCCAAAGAGGGAAATCCCGCCGATCACCACAGCCGTGATGCTGTCGATATTGGCCAGCTGGCCCGAGGTAGGTGACACCGATCCGATCCGTCCGATCAGGGCCCAGCCGGCAAAGGCGCAGATCAGGCCAGACAGAGCATAGACCGAGATCAGGATTTTCTTGACGTTTACGCCCGAAAGTTCGGCCGCTTCGGGATCGTCGCCGACGGCGTAGACGTGGCGGCCCCAGGCTGTCTGGCGCAGGGCATAGGCCAGGATGGCAACCAGTAGGATCATGAACAACACGCCGTAGGTGAAGTTCGCGCCGCCCCTGCCACTCTCGTCACCGCCGATGGTCATCGCGGTCTGGCCGAAGAATTGTAATAGCGGGGCATCCGCAGAAATGTCCTGACTTCGGATCGTTTCGTTGGCGGAATACAGGAAGTTCGCCGCCAGAACGATCTGCCACATGCCAAGGGTCACGATGAAGGGGGGTAACTTCATCACCGCCACCAGCCAGCCGTTTAAGGATCCGATAAGCCCTCCGCAAACCAGGCCGCACAGGATGGCAACCTCGACCGGCAGGCCGTAGCGGAAGGTGAACTGACCCATGACGACAGAGGACAGGACCATGATCGCACCGACGCTGAGGTCGATGCCGGCTGTCAGGATGACAAGGGCCTGGGCCGCACCGACGATCCCGACGATCATCACCTGTTCCAGGATGAACGACAGCGTTCGAAGCGAGAAGAAGCGGTAGCGGGAGTTTCCGATATCTTCCAGCTCGACAAGACCGAGCGAATACATGATCGGTTCGCGGTCGATCAGCAGCCCGAATACCGGGATGGCGACCAGCAAAACGATCAGCGACACCGCCGCGGGGAACCGATGAAGCAGGCTTTGGAACCGCCCAATGAACCCCTTTGGTCCCTGGTCGAACTCGGCGACCTTGTCGGACGCGTTCGCGACCACCGCCTCATAGTTGTCTTGTGATGACATAGGCCCCTCCCGGCGGGCACCCGTCTGGCGCCGCGTTATTGTACGGTATCAGGTTAGGAGAATTGGAATTCTGTGGGAAGGGGCGACGCAAAATCGCCCCTTCCGGTGTCTAAGTGGGACTTAGCCCCAGCAAAGGGCCATGCCCTCGGCGACGTCGATGCTGTCAACGCCTTCGGCAGGGTTGGCGGTGACCAGAGCCACGCCAGTGTCGAAGAAGTCCTTGCCTTCGGTCGGAGCAGGCAGCGTGCCGTCTGCGGCGTATGCTGCAATCGCCCCGATGCCCAGCGAGGCCATCAGAAGCGGGTACTGCTGCGAGGTGGCGCCGATCACGCCGTCTGCAACGTTCTGCACACCGGGGCAGCCGCCGTCGACGGACACGATGAGAACGTCGTTCTCACGACCAACCGACTTGAGCGCCTCATAGGCACCGGCAGCGGCAGGCTCGTTGATGGTGTAGACCACGTTGATTTCCGGCTCTACGGCAAGCAGGGCTTCCATAGCGGTCCGGCCACCTTCTTCGTTGCCGGCGGTGACTTCGTTGCCGACGATGCGGGGATCGGTCTCATCACCCCAGCGGGAAACGTCGCCCACGTCGATGCCAAAGCCGGTCAGGAAGCCCTGGTCGCGCAGAACGCCAACGGTGGGCTGGCTGACGGCCAGGTCCAGCATGGCAATCTTGGCGTCGGCAGCAGCGTCGCCCATGGAGGCAGCAGCCCACTGGCCGATCAGCTCACCAGCAAGGAAGTTGTCGGTGGCGAAAGTGGCGTCGGCAGCGTCGATCGGGCTCAGCGGCGTGTCGAGAGCGATGACAACCAGGCCAGCTTCACGGGCTTCCATGACGGCGGGAACGATGGACGAGGTGTCCGAAGCGGCCAGCAGGATGCCCGACGCGCCTTCGGCGATGCAGGTCTCGATGGCGGCAACCTGGGTCTCGTGGTCACCGTCTACGCGACCGGCGAAGGTCAGCAGGTTGATGCCCAGCTCTTCGGCAGCGGCAGTTGCGCCTTCGCGCATCTTCACGAAGAAGGGGTTGGTGTCTGTCTTGGTGATCAGGCACGCCGTCGTGCCATGGCCGCCAGCAAAGGCAGCGCCGGACATGGCGACCATTGCAAGCGCGGAGCTCGCGAGAAGTTTCTTCATGGTATCCTCCCAAAGGATTTTGAAAGCGGCCCAAAAGACCGCGTTATCCCTGCATCCCTCCGACGCAAGGCATGACGCTAAGGAAGCGCGATTCGCGGCGGAAGGTCAATAAATAAATCTAGTTGACTTATTAACTGGTCCATCCTCAAATCGTCGACGGGAGGAACTGTGATGGTAAATGTCGCGCGGCAGGTGGAAGCTCGGTCCCCGTCCTCAGGGGTCAATCAGCAAGGAGTGCGCGATCATAACGAGCGGTTGCTGCTGTCAATGATGCAGCGGCTTGGCCCGCACGCGGGCAGCGATCTTGCCAAGATGGCCAATCTGTCGCCGCAAACCGTCTCGGTTATCCTTCGGGGCCTTGAGAACGACGGTCTTCTGGCCAGGGGAGAGCCCCAACGGGGCAAGGTCGGCAAACCGTCGATCCCGATGGGTCTGGCGGCTGACGGTGTTCTGTCCATCGGTCTGAAGATCGGGCGGCGCAGCGCGGACCTGGTGCTGATGGATTTTCTGGGCAACCTGCGCAGCCAGTTGCAAACCACCTATCGCTATCCAATGCCCGAAACGGTCTTTGGGTTTCTGCGCGCTGGTATCGCCAGTTTTCAAGCCAGTCTGTCCCGGGCGCAGGTCAATCGCATTGCAGGGATCGGCATCGCCAAGCCCTTTGAAATCTGGAACTGGTCGGAAACTATCGGGGCGCCGGCCGAGGATCTGGACCAATGGCGCGACATTAACTTTGCCGAGCAGATCGGCCAGTTCAGCGCCTTGCCCGTCTTTGTCGAGAACGACGCGACCGCCGCCTGCCGGGCGGAACATATCTTTGGGAAGGGCAGGGAGTTTCGGGATTTTGCCTATTTCTTTGTCGGCTCCTTCATCGGGGGGGGCGTGGTTCTCAACCATTCGGTCTTTGAGGGGATCCACGGCAACGCTGGGGCCTTTGGGTCTTTGCCGACGCGGCTCGCCGATGGTCGCAACGGGCAACTTCTGGATTCTGCATCGCTGTTTCTTCTGGAGGCGGCGCTTGCCGATGTCGGGCTCGAACCGTCCCGCCTTTGGGCCCAGCCGCAGGATTGGACAGGCTTTCCCGATCAGCTCGAGGCCTGGATCGAACAGGCCGCGCAATCGCTGGCCTATGCGGCGCTGACAATCTGCGCGGTGATCGACTTTGAGGCGATCGTGATCGACGGCGCCTTTCCGACCATCGTGCGGGATCGTCTGGTGCGCCGCACGCAAGAGGCGGTGTCGGTATTGGACAGCCGCGGCCTTGCGCTGCCCCATATCATCGGGGGCAAGACCGGCGGCAATGCCCGGGCGATCGGGGCGGCAAGCGGACCTGTTTTCTCGCAATACCTGCTAAACACTCATGCGGGGCTTGCGTCGGCCTGACAGGTCAGTGCGCTGGGCGAAGGTCTTGTGTCCGACCGCGTCGCTTCGTCAAGGTTCGGTAAATTGGGTCGTAGACCTTTTTGCTGAAATCGCGAGGTAAAGGTTTCCATCAACACCAGCAGGCCCAGATTGGCAAAGTCGTAGACGACCAGTCCGACCAGACCGGTCCGTCCTCCAGCCCCGAGGCAAGGCGATTTGGGCGGTAGCCCAGTTTCCGTGCTGCGGTTTCTACCCGCGCCCGCATTTCCTTGGACACCGGTGCCCCGGGGGCGCAGTTTTGCGACACGGCGGTGTTGGACACTCCGGCAAGGTCGGGTACGTCCATGAGCGGGACCGCCCAAGGGCCGCTGGGCTGGCCCAATCAGGGATCTGCGGTGGCTGACATGCCCGTTCCCCGTTGAGTTGCGGGCCGTGGATTATTTCGTCTGCCCAAGGCGGTCGGCGCCACAAAGGCCAGAGCTGCAATCGGTTGCAACTCAATGCGGCAGTCCATCCCACGCCTTGTTGTTGGGCGGTGCGCTTTCTTTCCGGGCATACCTCCGGTATAGAATGCCCAAGCACGCCTCACATCATCACGGTTGAGGTGCTGGTCCCGGTGATTTGCTAAAGGTTGACCCCGACAGGGTGGCGGATCTTGCATTTCCAAGGGGAGACCAGGTTTGATCGGCGGTTCGCCGATCCGTCGCAGTCTGGCACAGCGTCAAAGGAGAGCCGAACATGTACTATGAAATGATTGGATTTACCGGAGAGCCTCATAGCGACCCCTGCGTTCCGGGAATGCCGGATGTCGATCTGGGCACGTCGTCGGTCTTTCTGGACTTTGACGGGACGCTTGTCGATCTGGCCGACAGCCCCGACGCGATCGTCGTGCCCGAAGACATGGCCATGACGCTCGAGGCTGTCGCCCGGAAGTGCAACGGGCGGTTGGTGATTGTCACCGGACGCTCTTTGGCGTCGGTCGAGCCTTATCTTGGTGGATTTGCCGGGCCGATCATTGGCGGACATGGCGCCGAAGAGCGTATTGACGGCGTCACAAGCCGCTGCATTGCGGTGGATGACCATGTCGTGGCGCGGATGGGCGACATGGCCGAGGCTTTTGCCGCCACCCATCCCGGCCTTCTGGCAGAACGCAAGCCGACCGGCATCGTCATTCACTTCCGCTCGGCCGAGGATCGGGCGGCGGACGCCTATGCCTTCTTGCGTGTTCTGGACGAAACCCATCCGGGCTTTGAATTGCACCATTCAAAAATGGCCTATGAGTTGCGGCCAAAGGGTATTGGCAAGGAACTGTCGATCCAGCGGCACATGGAGGCGGCCCCCTTTGCCGGCACCTTGCCGATCTTTTTTGGCGATGACGTGACGGACGAACCGGCCTTGCGATGGGTCGGCGAGTCCGGTGGGCTGGCCGTCAAGGTGGGCGAGGGCGACACCGCCGCCTCCAATCGGGTTGAAGACCCGAGGGCAGTGCGCAACCTTCTGCGCAGTTGGGCCAAGGCCTGACGCCATGGCACAACCGAGGCTCATCGTCGTCTCGAACAGGATACCAACCGGAGAGGCCCCTTCAGGCGGCCTTGTCGTGGCCGTGCATGATGCGCTGAAGGCCCGCGGTGGCATCTGGATCGGATCGTCCGGCAAGCCGGTCGACACCCCCGACCCAGGCCTTCGGTCCATTTCGTCAGCACCCTATCGCAGGCTGGCCTTTGACCTGAGCCATGAAGAGTACGAAGGGTTCTACCTGGGCTACTCCAACGCCGTGCTCTGGCCGCTGTTTCATCACAGGGCCGACCTGATATCGGTCGACCCCGATCACGCCCGCACCTACCGCGAAGTCAATGATCGGGTTGCCGGATTGATCGCTTCGGTGGCGGAACCGGATGATCTGATCTGGATCCATGACTATCACTTCTTGCCTCTGGCCGCTGCCCTGCGCAAACGCGGGCTGTCGAACCGGATCGCCTTCTTTCTGCATATCCCGTTCCCGACGGCCAGCGATATGCCTGCCTTGCCGGAACAAGGGCTCATGTCCGGATGGCTTGCCGCCTACAACCTTGTCGGGCTTCAGACCAATAGGGATGTGAGCAACTGCCAGGACTTCCTGCGCGGGAGTGGTAAGGTAAAACCGCTCGCAGGCGGCGTCATGCAGTACAAGGACCGGCACTTCGTCTTGCGCAGCTTTCCCATCGGGATCGACGTCGACAGCCTGGCAACCGCCGCCGCTGATGCCGATACCGCAGCACTCAGACTGGGCGAGGGCGAGAGGCTGATCCTCGGGGTGGACCGGCTGGACTACTCCAAGGGCCTGCCCAACCGGTTTGAGGCCTTTGGAACCTATCTGTCCCGCCGTGCGCCGGATGATCCACGCGCAACCCTGTTGCAGATCGCGCCGCCCAGCCGGCAAGACGTTGAGGCCTACAAGGATATTCGGCAAGAGCTTGAAACGATGGCGGGCTCGGTCAACGGCGAACATGCAGAGCTGGATTGGACCCCGATCCGCTATATCCGCCGCAACATGGACCGGTCCCTTCTGGCCGGGCTTTATCGCCGGGCAGAGGTCATGCTGGTCACGCCGCTCGCCGACGGGATGAACCTTGTCGCCAAAGAGTTCGTGGCAGCGCAGGACGGGGCCGATCCCGGTGTCCTGATCCTTTCGCATTTTGCAGGGGCGGCAGAACAGCTGGACGCGGCGCTCATGGTCAACCCCTACGATCTGATTGACGTGGCAAAGGCCATCGACAAGGCGCTGAAAATGCCGCTCCATGAACGCCATGCCCGCTATCTAAGCCTGATCGCCACAATTCGGGAATTCGACATCAAATGGTGGACCGACACCTTCCTTGCCGCACTTCAAGACCTTGCCCCCATGCCGGCGCAGGATCCAGCGGCCTACGAACAGCTTGCCTGACAATGCAGCAATGCTGATGGACCTGCCGCAAATGCCGGCTCCGGGCCTGGGGAAAAGGACGTGATCGCCCGCCTCCTGCCCCTTTGGCGGCTGGTCGCCAACGCCCTCGCGATGGCCGATCAGGCCAATCTCGGGCTTATTGCGGCCGGTGTCGCCTTCTTTGCGATGTTCGCGATCTTCCCGGCTTTGGCGGCGATCATCGCCGTGTTTGGGTTGGTGGCCGACCCATCCATCGTGGAATCCCAGCTTGAACTGATGCGCGACGTCATCCCGACCGAGGCGTTCTACTTGTTCGACGCCCAGATCTCGCGCCTGTTGGGGGCCCGTGCGGACACATTGGGCTGGGCCACGGCCCTGTCCACCGGGGTGGCTCTCTGGTCTGCCCGGGCGGGCGTTGCAGCACTGATGCGCGGGTTGAACGCTATCAAGGGGGAGCCGAACCGGGGCGGGATTGGCCACTATGCCGTGGCGCTCTTGCTTACCATATGTCTGGTCGGGATCGCTGTGATCGCCCTGTTGATCGTGGTCATTGCGCCGATTGTGCTGGCCTTTCTGCCGCTTGGCGGTGTCGCCGCCCTCGCCCTTGAAGCTATCCGGTGGAGCGTGGCGCTTTTCATCCTGCTTGCTGCCCTTGCCCTTCTTTATCGGTTCGGGCCCAATACAGTTGATGTGCGGACTGGTTGGGTCAGTCCGGGGGCCATTGTGGTGGTGGTTGTCTGGATCGCCGCCTCTGTCGGGTTTTCTGCCTACCTGCGCAATTTCGGCAGCTACAACGAGGTCTATGGATCAATCGGTGCGGTCATAGCCCTTTTGATGTGGCTCTACATCAGCGCCTACCTCGTCCTGCTGGGGGCGGTCCTGAATGTGGTCCTGCACCGCCGGGATGCTTTAAATGGGGCAAGCGGCCCCATTTGAGCCGGTCTCATTTAAACGGGCCGTATGCAGGGGGGGGCAAGCCCGGCGCAAATATGGTTGGTTGACCCGACGGGGGCCAAACAGCGTGGCCAATCTGGCAGAATTGACTTGAGGCGACCAGGTCGGCCATCGAAATCGGCGTTTACGCTTCTTCCGCGGACACCAGTTCGTGGCTAATTCAAGGCAAAAATGCGGCGAGTGGCCTGTGGTTTCTTGCCAATTGTGACCTCGCGCAAAACGTGACGTCTGCGCCACGCTGGCGAATCGTTGGAAAAATTGACTGGAAACGTGAACATTTCCACGCTAGCCATCGTCTAAGTAAAAATCGTCACACGTTAAATGATGTGGCGGAATTGAGGTGGAGTAAAGGTATGTCGGCGATTGAATTCGTCGTCCGCGATGTCGCGGGCGCATTGAGCCGTGGGTTTACAGGCGAGGGTGCAAATCCATCGATCCTAGCCCCGGTGGGGTCTGAAATCTCCCTGAAACTGGATCGGTCACAGGTTGTTGCTTACAACCGCGTTGGCGATACGCTTGAGATAACATTGGTCGACGGTCAGGTTGTCGTGATCGACAACTTCTACGGCCTTGATGGTGTCCCGGCGAGCGATCTTTTCTTGTCGACCAATGGACAGCTGGCGCAGGTCAACCTCGCCCAAGGGACCGAGGGCGTCTACTATTCCAACTATGTGGAAGAGGACAGCCTGGGCAAGTGGACGGGCGAAGATGATCTTTACTTTGTCGGCGACCCTCCGATCCTGCTGGCTGGTATTCCGAACGAGGCGACAAGCCGTCTGGCTGCCGATTTCATTGGTGGCCTGCCGCTTATCCCGGCTTTGCTGGCCGGTGCGGCGGCCGCGGCCTTGCCGATCTTGGGGGGCGAAGGCGGGACGGTTCTGGACGATGTGGCAACCCGCGATCCGTCTGATCCGCTGGTCGGAGCGATCCTGCCGACCCCTCTTGTCAATGCCGAAGATCGCAGCGATGGCGTCGACATTTCCGGCACCTCGAATGCTCCGGGTGGTGTCGTCGATGTCGTCATCGGCGATGCAACGCAGAAGACCGTCGTCGATGGCGATGGCAACTGGACGGTGACCTTCCCGCCTGAGGACATTCCCGAAGGCACCTATGAGGATGAGGTCGAAGTCACGATCACCGACCAGGGTGACACCACCACGGTCACCGGCGATCTGACCGTCGATACCGAGAACTTCGTGACGTTCGATGCTGAACTCGTCGGCGGCGACGGCACGGTGAACGGCGCCGAAGCGGCCGAAGGCGTGATCCTGAGCGGGCGGACCGAAGCAGGCTCTGCCGTGGTCGTCACCATCAATGGCGTCGACTACGAGGCGACGGTCGATGGTGGCAACTGGCAGCTTTTCCTGCCTGCCGAGGACATCCCGACCGGTGAATACGCGCAGGATGTGGACGTCAAGTCGACCGATCCTGCAGGCAATGTCGCAACGACCGAAGGCCAATACGCGGTCGATACCGAGACTTTCGTCACGATCGAGACCGCGTCGATCGAAAGCGATGGCATCATCAACTTTGTCGAGCGCAGCGATGGTGTGACAGTGACCGGCACCGCCGAAGCAGGTGCGACGGTCGTCGTGACCTTTGGCGGCACAGACGCGGAGGCAACCGCAACCGCTGATGCGGACGGCAACTGGAGCGTCGATTTCGCTGCTGCCGATGTCCCGCAGGGCGAATTGTCCGAGACGATCTCGGCCGTGGCAACCGATGCCGCCGGAAACACCGCCGACGTCGCTGGCCCGATCACGATCGATACGCGGGTGTCCAATTTCCGCATCACCGACCCGGTCGCCACCGACAACATCGTCGACCAAGGTGAACAGGCCCAGGCCATCACGGTCGTGGGCACGGTCGAGCGTGGCTCGACGGTCATCGTCGAGCTTGCTGGGGTCAAGCAAACGGCAACGGTCGATGCTGACGGAAACTAGACGGCCACCTATCCCGCCGGCTCTATCCCCGAAGGGGAATATGAGACCAAGGTCATCGCGACCGCGACGGACGGCCCGGGCAACGTCAAGACGATCACCTCTGACGTTCTGATCGACACTTCGATCGCCGTGACACTCGACACGCCTATCGAAGGCAATGATGTCATCAACGCCGCCGAAGCCGTCGATGGTGTCGTCCTGACTGGAACATCCGATCCAGGCGCCACCGTTTTGGTGACGTTTGCCGGTTCATCGCGCACCACGACCGCCGACGTTGATGGCAACTGGTCCGTAAGCTATGGGGCAGGGGACATTCCGGCGGGCGAGTCGATGGAACGCGTCAACGTCCGGGCCACCGACGAGGTTGGTAACGTGGCTCGCGTTGGGGCGAACGTGCTTGTCGACACCATTGTCGATCCGCTGACGCTGAATGACCTCTCTGAAGGCGATCTGATCAACCGGGCCGAAGCGTCGGACGGCATCACCTTTACTGGTACGGTCGAAGAAAACTCGACCGTTATGGTGACCTTCGAAGGGACAACACGCGCCGCCACCGTTGGCGCTGATGGTACATGGACCGTCGACTTCACGGCCGCCGAGGTGCCCGCAGGGGAATACACCGCCAACGTTCGCGTCGATGCAACCGACGCCCATGGCAACACGGCCTCGACTTCGGACACCTACCTTGTCGACACGACCCCGCCCGAAGCACCGCTGATCGAAAGCTATACACGGAGCGGCACCGGCGTTCGGGGCTTTTCGACCTCGATCACGACTGACACCATCGACCTGCACAGCGTGGCAGAGGATGGAACCACCTCGTCGGTCGGGGCAACCGTCACCGAGAACACGGTGTTCAACGAGTTGGACTTTGACTTCGCCTCCACGGTCCCCAACGGCTCGCACCTGATCATCAACGCAAGCGATGCGGCCGAGAACCAGACGGCCACCCTGTTCGTTCTTGAACAGGTTGGGACGAACACGCTGGACATCGGCAATCCTGGATTGAACGCCTTTGATATCGAAGCCATCGACATGCAGTTCGCCGAAGACACCGAACTGACCCTGACGGTCAGTGATCTCGAAGCGCTTTGTGCGCATTCCGATGTCCTGACAATCCACGGCGGGTTGGACGATACGGTGACCATTCTTGGTGCTTCGGCAACGGGCGCAACCTCCGACATCGGAGGCCGGACCTATGATCACTATGCGCTTGGCGACACGGGCACACTGATCATCGATGAAGCAATCACGGTCGTTACCTAGACAAGCCTCGCGGTGGCCGGGAAACCGGCCCCGCATCGCCGCGCCGTTCCGGTGCATGGTGTCGATTGAGAAAGGTCGTAAGTGATCCTATCGCGGTCAAGACAGGGAACTCGGGTCATCACGCTGCTTGCGGTCGTGGTGTCCGGCGCTGCTTTGACTGGCTGCGACAGCTTGACCGGCATGATGTCCAGCCGCAACGCGACCTCGCTCGATATCGCGGGGGAGGCGGCGTCCGTCGGACCGGCAGCGGCCCTCGAAGCCGAGATGGAGGATGGCACCACCTCTGGTCTGATCGACGGACTTCTCAACCGGCAATCCATCCTTGAACCTGGCCCGATGCGCGATGTGGCCGACGCTGTCATGGCCGCCAACAGCCGCGCCGCCGAGGCCGACTTGCGCGCCGCGACCCTGCGCGCCGAGGCCAAGGCGATGAACTGGCTTCCCACCATTGGCCCCAGCGTCAGCCTGACATCGCTTGGCGCGGTGGTGACGTCGCTTGTCGTCAATCAGGCGCTTGTCGACTTCGGGGGCCGTCGCGCAGAACGGGACTATGCCAAACATGACGTCGAGGTTGCCGCTGTTGCCCTTGCCGCGGACAGCAACACACGGGTCATGGAGGCGCTAGAGCTTTATCTGACTGCCGAGGCGGCCCGGGCCCGAGCGGCCGTGAACGCCGATGCGATGGGCCAGATGCGCCATTTCGCCTATGTGATGTCCGAAAGGGTAAATGCCGGGATCAGCGACCGCGCCGACCTTCAGGTGGTTCAGCAAAAACACAACCAGATGGCTGCCGACATGGCGTCGGATACCGAAACGGCGGCCTCTGCCCTGGCCGAGCTTCAGGCCATGGCTGCCACGCCCCTTGCCGATGTGCACGGCGTGTCTCCCTTGGCCGCGCCGTCTCTGACCGCTGTCCCGCTGTCGGTCATGAAGGCCGAGGCGGAAAGCAGCCGTGCGGTTGCCGCCGCCCGGGCCGCCCGGTCGGGCCTTCTTCCCGGACTTGCCATCGGGGGCAGCGTGGGTTCGGAAGGCGAAAACCTTGGACTGACGCTGGGGGCTGCAAATGCCCTGGGACTGGGCCTTGGCGCCCAGATGGAGGCGATCGACGCCGAAAGCGAGGCAACCGCCGCCCGCGTGGTGGCCGAACGCGAAGCAGCCGACCGCGAAATCGCAGCCCTGCAAGGGCGGCTCAACTCGCTGCGTCGGCAAGAGGCCGAGGCGCGGCAGCTGGCAACGCAGGCGGCGCAAAACTATGCCTTGTTTGCCGAACAACAGCGCGCCGGTCAGCGTGGCGTGACCGAAGTGGTCAGCGTGTTTGAAACCAAGGTCAGGTCCGAGCGCACCGCCGTGGAACTGCGCTATGACATTATTTTGGTTGAGTTGAAGATCGCCGAACGGCTGGGTGTGTTGGTGGACGGAGAACGGATATGAGTGGACCTGTCCTTGCCTTCAAGGTTGATGGCACCAAGGGCGCCCTTCTCAGACGCGTTATCCCCGTCGTTGTGGACGATGCCCCGACACAGACCTCTGAACCTGCAAATACCCCTGCAGAGGCGGCCGCGCCTGTCGCGCAACCCGACCCCTTCAGCCCGCGTGAACGGGCCCGGGCGGAACTGGCATCAGTCTACGCGAGCCTCCTTGGTGTCGAGATTGCGACCGGCGACATCCTTGAACGGATGGCCCAGATGCCCGGCGAGGATGTATCGACCAAGGCGGTCGGCAAGGTCCTGTCCGAAGCTGGCCTGATCAATCGCCAGACCAAGGTGGACACGGCCCGGCCCGAGCTTTGGACCCCGCTCTGGCCCGCATTGGCCGAGATGACGTCCGGCCAGCTTGTCCTTGTTCTCGAACAGGGGCCGACCTCCGTCACTGTCTTTGACCGGACCTGCCCGGATGACCGGGTCGAGGTGCCGCTGGCCGAATTCACGCCATTCTTCGCAGGCACCGTCCTGCGCGCCGCCCCGGATCTGGCCGAGCTCACCCGGCGGCATGCCGTGGAAGGGCCACAGCCGCATTGGTTCTGGGGGGCCTTCTCTCGCTACCGCAAGTCGATCTTCGAGGTTGCCTTGGGCTCTTTGGTGGCCAACCTTCTGGCCGTCGCGGTCGCGCTTTTCTCGCTTCAGGTGTACGACCGGGTCATCCCGTATCAGTCGCAGGCCACCCTTTGGGTGCTGGCCATCGGTGCCGGACTCGCCCTGATCCTTGAGGCAGGGTTGCGGATTGCCCGGGCCCGCCTGATGGACGGCGCGGGCCGGCGGATCGAGATGGGGGTCCAATCCCTGCTGATGAACCGAATACTTGGCATGCGCTCTGGCATGCCGGACAACAGCCCTTCGGCGACATTTTCGGCGGTGCGGGAGTTCGGGTCGATCCGCGAATTCTTTACTGCCAGCACCATCGGCACCCTGACCGATCTGCCCTTCATCGTGCTCTTTCTTGCGCTGGTCTGGTCGATTGGCGGCCATGTGGTGTGGGTGTTGGTCGCAGGTGGCGTCCTCATGGTGTTGCCAGCAATCTTCCTCCAAAAGCGGATGATCGCCCTGACCCAGGCCACACAAGGGGCTTCGGTGAAGTCGAGCCGGTTGTTGCAAGAGGCGATTTACGAGGCCGACACCATCAAGGCGCATCGGGGCGAGGATCGGTTTCGCCGCATCTGGGACGAACTGACAACCCTGTCCAGTGTGGCCACCTCGGAACAACGCCGCCTTGCCGCTGCACTGACGTTCTGGAGCCAGGGGGTCCAGCAGGCCACCTATGTCGCTGCGGTTGTCGTCGGGACCTACCTCGTCTTTGCTGGGACGTTCACTGTCGGCACGATCATCGCGGTCGGTATCCTGACCTCGCGCACCCTTAGCCCATTGACGCAACTTGCCGGAACCCTGTCCCGTTGGTCGAACGTCAAAGCGGCCCTCCAGGCCCTCGACCGGGTGGCCGATGCCGCCCAGGAAGAGGCACCGGGCCGGACCTACCTGCGTCGCGAAAAGCTGCGTGGGGCCTATGAATTGCGGGATCTCAACTACTGCTATGACCCTGATGCCGCCCGAAGCGTCGACATTGCGGCCCTTGCCATTGAACCGGGTCAGCGGGTTGCCATTCTGGGTGCGAACGGGTCGGGTAAGTCGACCCTGCTCAAGCTGCTGGCGGGGCTGTATGCGCCGACAAGCGGACGGGTCCTGATTGACGGTGTCGACATGGGGCAGGTGATGCCGCGCGACCTGCGCCGGTCCATCGGCTATCTGGGCCAGAACGTCCGCCTGTTTGCGGGCACCCTGCGCGAAAACCTGAACATGACCTTGCTTGAGCGGGATGACGATCGCCTTCTTCGCGCGCTCGACTTTGCCGGGATCGGAGCGCATGTGCGCGCGCATCCCAAAGGGCTCGACCTTGAGATACGGGACGGTGGCCTTGGCCTGTCGGACGGTCAGCGCCAGTCCATCGGCTGGGCCCGGCTTTGGCTGCAAGACCCGGCCATCTGCCTATTGGATGAGCCGACCGCCGCCTTTGACCAGACGCTTGAGGCCACTTTGGTCAACCGTCTGGACGGCTGGCTGCGTGGCCGGACGGCCCTGATCGCAACCCACCGGCTGCCGATCCTGCAACTGACAACCCGCACCCTGGTCCTGCAAAACGGCCGGATGGTGGTCGATGGCCCCCGTGATGAGGTCCTCGCCCATCTGGCCAAACGCAAGGAGACCTCGTGATGGCTGTCTGGGAAGACGAGATTGATACCCGCCTGCGCGGTCCAAGCCTGATCATCTGGATGGTGGCCGCCGTTGTCGTGGTCTTTGTCGTCTGGGCCCGCTTCGCCTGGATCGACGAGATCGTGCGGGCGGATGGGGAAATCGTATCTTCGTCCCGTCCCCAGATCATTCAGAACCTTGAAGGCGGCATTCTGGCCGAGCTTCTGGTGACCGAGGGCCAGATGGTAATGCCGGGCGATGTGCTGGCGCGGCTTCAGGGCACGAATTTCTCCACCGCCGTGGATGACATCAAGTCGCAGATCGACGCCGCCGAAATTCGGCGCATGCGCCTTGAGGCCGAGATTGCGGGACAGCACAGCTTTTCCGTCCCGGACGAGATTGCGCAGCGCAGCCCGACTATTGTGGCTTCTGAGCAGGCGTTGCTTGCTGCCCGACAGGCCGACTACATAAGCCGCACCGAAGGGGCCGCCCGCATCGTCGAAGAGACCCGGCGCGAGCTTGACGTGATGGAGGACCTGCTGTCGCGTGAAATAGCCGCCCTTGTCGAGGTAACCCGCGCCCGCAACGCCCTGAGCGATGCCGAGATCCGCTACAACGAAGTCGTCACCGGGACCGAGCTTGAGCGGGCCAGCGCCTATTCTGACACGCTTCAGGAGCTTGGCCAGCTGCGTCAGAACCTGAGAGTGGCGCAGGATCAACTCTCCCGGACAGTCATCACCTCGCCGATGCGTGGCATCGTCAATGATCTGGCCATCACGACAATCGGGGGCGTCATCCGCCCCGGCGAGCAGATCGTGGAGATCATTCCCGTCGACGACGAGTTGTTTGTCGAGGCCCGCGTGCGGCCCGAGGATATCGCCCATGTCGTGCCGGGGCAGGCCGCGACGATCAAGCTGACCGCCTATGACTATACCATTTATGGGTCATTGTCGGGTGAGGTCTTCGTGATTTCAGCCGATACGTTCGAGGATGAGCGGCGCAGCGATCTGCCTGCCACCTACCGGGTGACCCTGCGGGTGGACCTTTCGAACCTGACCCCCCGACAGGCCAATATCGAGATCCGTCCCGGTATGCGCGCTGCGGTCGAGTTGCACACCGGCGAAAAGACCGTCCTGCATTACCTGACCAAGCCGCTCTACCGGTCCCGCGAGGCGCTGCGCGAACCTTAGAGCGCTGCCAGAAGTTTCGGGATAGCCTCGCGAAACTTGAAAAAGCCGTGGGTTGCCCTTGGCCATGCCGCGCTGTCGCTTGGGCGGATCGCCATGACAAGCCTTATGCCATCCGCCGACAGCCTGTCCTCTAGCCCTGCCAGATGGTCAGCGGTTGGTCCGACCGTCGGACGCGCCATGATTACCTGTTGCAGGCCCTTGGCCTTGGCCCATTCGTGGATGTCGGCCACGGTGTCGCACCGGACCGCGGAGCCAAGACTGTCGCCATGGTCGGCCAGCGTATTGGCCAGCGCCGCGTCCACCCACTGCTCGACCATCGGTGAGACGGCCAGGCTTGATCGCGCTGCGGTCGCCTTGACCACGGCAGTGGTGTTGACCGTGTCGACGCCCCGGATCAGCCAGTCGGGCGACAGATCCTCTTCCGTCAGGACGAGGCCAGTGACACGACGTGGATCGGGGCTTTGAGGTTGGGCAATGCGGCCCGGCGGGGCGTGTGGTCGCATCTCCGGGGCGGGGGCGAAATTTGCCAGTCCCCGGGGGGCGAACCGCCCGTTTGTATACCGCTCAATGTTGTCGGGACGCGCCAGATAGGTCTTGCCCGGCGTGTGGTATCCGGCGACCCAGCGCCAGGACAGGGTGTTTGATGCCGGATCGCCGTCCAGAAGGTGGCGCAAAAAGAAATCGGCCCCAAGCTCCCAAGGCAGGCCCAGGGTAAACACCCAGATCGAGGCGAACCACATCCGGGCGTGATTGTGCAGATAGCCGGTTTCGACCAGCTCTTGGGCCCAATCGTCAAATCCGTCGATGCCTGTCTGACCCAGACAAGCGGCCTCCCAATTGGCACGCAGACCGGCCTCGACACGGGTCCGGTTGAGGGCTGCCTGCAGGGCGATGCGATGGTCTTGCCAGACCCAAGGGCGCAGCTCTAGCCAGCCTTTCCAATAGGTTCGCCAATAGACTTCATCAATGAACTTGGAGGCGGACTGCATGCCATGGGCTCCGATCACCGCTCGAAGAACCTCGTCTTCGGTGATGATCCGGTGCCGGAGGTAGGGCGACAGGCCGGACACATGCGGCTGGCCCGGCAGGTCATGGTTGCGCCATTGGGCATAGGCGCGGCCCGCCTTTGGGACAAAGGCGGCGAGGCGGTCCAGCGCTGCCGCGCAGTTGGGAGGGAAATCGTTCATAGCCAGCCACTTATTCCGACCAGGGCAGGTTTCAAGCGGGCGACCTGAAGCTGCCTGAAGCTGTGCGCCTTGGTCGCGGCCCAGGATCGCCCCCAACACCAGATATCACCACCAGACCTCGGCCGTGTTGCCCGTCGATCATCCCGCCTCTGGGGTCGGTGGGTCCAACGGGCAGTGTGGAGTTTGGGAAAGCCGCTTAGCGGCGGATATTGTTTAATCGCAGCCTTTTGGAGTGGGGGCGGACTTTGCATCAGTGCAGGCGGCCTCTTGGCTGGCAGTGCGGGCAAAACAAGTCAGGGCATCGTCCCAGAGGTGATCAAGATAGGCGCGCAGTTCGGCCACGCCATCGGGGGCGATCGAATACAGGCGGCGGGTGCCGTGCTGCGCGACCTCCAGAAGGCCCGCTTCGGTCAGGACACGCAGGTGCTGCGACACGGCCGGACGGCTGACCGGGACAGTCCGGGCCAGATCGCAGACCGGCAACGGACCATTGCGCAACCCTTCGATCAGCGCCCGGCGGGTCGGATCGGCAAGGGCCGTCATGGCGGTTGCTATTGAAACCTGGTCAGTCATGACTTACCGTAAGTAGTGGCTTACCGTTATGTCAATCGCGCAATAGGATGGAAGCGTCGACCGAACCGACCTTGAAGCCCCTTTGACGGGTCTCTAAGACTCTTCAAAGTATATTCGACTAGTGACGCTAACGTCCCCATATGAGGCACCGCAGATGCAAGACCCAACAGAGACCTACATGAACCTCGTCCCAATGGTCGTCGAACAGACGAGCCGGGGGGAACGGGCCTACGACATCTTTTCGCGCCTGCTCAAGGAACGGATCATTTTCGTCAACGGGCCTGTCCACGACGGGATGAGCCAGCTGGTCGTCGCCCAGTTGCTGCACCTTGAGGCTGAGAATCCCAAGAAAGAGATCTCGATGTATATCAACAGCCCGGGCGGGGTCGTCACCTCGGGTTTGTCGATCTATGACACCATGCAATACATCCGTCCCAAGGTTTCTACCCTTGTGATCGGGCAGGCCGCCTCAATGGGGTCGCTGCTGTTGACCGCCGGGGAAAAGGGCATGCGCTTTTCGCTGCCCAACAGCCGGATCATGGTGCACCAGCCCTCTGGTGGCTATCAGGGTCAGGCGACCGACATCATGATTCACGCCGCCGAAACCCAGAAGTTGAAGAACCGGCTGAATGAAATCTACGTGCATCACACCGGCCAGACCCTCAAGAAAGTTGAGGCCGGGTTGGAGCGGGACAACTTCATGTCGCCCGATGAGGCTAAGGAATGGGGCCTGATCGACGAGATTGTGTCCAGCCGTGACAAGGTTGAAACGGAAACAACCTGACCTCGAAACGCCGGCTTTTTGGCGTTGTGGACCCCGGCGGGCTGCCCTAGTGTTGAGACAAGGGCAGTCCGAAACGACAAGACGAGGGCCAAGTGGCCCGGAGGATCGAAATGGCGAACGCATCCGGCACTGATAGCAAGAACACTCTTTACTGCAGCTTCTGCGGCAAGAGCCAGCATGAGGTGCGAAAGCTGATTGCGGGCCCAACCGTATTTATCTGCGACGAATGCGTCGAACTCTGCATGGATATCATCCGCGAAGAGACGAAGTCGGCAGGCCTGAAATCATCGGACGGCGTCCCGACACCGCGCGAGATTTGCGAAGTGCTGGACGATTACGTCATCGGCCAGATCCACGCCAAGCGTGTTTTGTCCGTGGCTGTGCACAACCACTACAAGCGGTTGAATCACTCGTCCAAGGCCAACGACATTGAACTTTCAAAGTCCAACATTCTGCTGATCGGCCCCACGGGCTGCGGCAAAACGTTGCTGGCCCAGACGCTGGCCCGCATCCTTGACGTGCCCTTCACCATGGCCGATGCCACGACCTTGACCGAAGCAGGCTATGTCGGTGAAGACGTCGAGAACATCATTCTCAAGCTGCTTCAGGCCTCTGAATACAACGTAGAGCGTGCGCAGCGCGGCATCGTCTATATCGATGAGGTCGACAAGATCACGCGCAAGTCCGACAACCCCTCGATCACCCGCGACGTGTCGGGCGAGGGTGTTCAGCAGGCCTTGTTGAAGATCATGGAAGGCACGGTTGCCTCGGTGCCTCCGCAAGGCGGGCGCAAGCATCCGCAGCAGGAATTCCTGCAGGTCGACACGACGAACATCCTGTTTATCTGCGGCGGTGCGTTTGCTGGTCTGGAAAAGATCATTGCGATGCGCGGCAAAGGCTCTGCAATCGGGTTTGGTGCCGACGTCAAAGACAACGACTCGCGCGGTGTCGGCGAAATGTTCGGTGAGCTTGAGCCTGAAGACCTGCTCAAGTTCGGCCTGATCCCGGAATTCGTTGGGCGTTTGCCCGTCATCGCAACGCTGACCGATCTGGACGAAGACGCGCTGGTCACGATCCTGACCCAGCCCAAGAACGCCTTGGTCAAGCAGTATCAGCGCCTCTTCGATATTGAAGACACCAAGCTGACCTTTACCGACGACGCCCTGACCGCCATCGCCAAGCGCGCGATCGAGCGGAAGACAGGGGCACGGGGCCTGCGCTCGATCATGGAGGACATCCTCCTTGATACGATGTTCGAGCTTCCCAGCCTGTCCAGCGTCAGCGAAGTGGTGGTGAACGAAGAGGCTGTCGGCGCAGACGCGGCCCCTTTGATGATCCATGCCGAAAACAACAAGAAGGGCGCAGCCGCGACCGCAGGCTGATCCTTGCTGCAAACGTAAAGGCAGGTCCGGCAGCGCTGGACCTTGCCCGCCGTTTGAGGCATGACAATACCAAGTTTTCAGCGACAGACCGCAATGGAGCATCAGCATGGGCCTCATGAAATCCATCGCCCGCATCTTTACATGGTGGGATGGCCAGACGCTGGGTACCCAGCTTTGGACATGGCGCAAAGGGACCCGTGTCGGCGAAGATGCCCAGGGCAACATCTTTTACCGCAATGCTGATGACAGCCGCCGCTGGGTCATCTTTAACGGCGAGGCCGAGGCCAGCAAGGTTGCGCCTGAATGGCATGGTTGGCTGCACCGGACTTGGAATGAGCCGCCGACGGAAAAGCCGCTGGTTCACAAGCCCTGGGAGAAGCCGCATTTGGCCAATCTGACGGGCACGCCGCTGGCCTATGCACCGGCCGGGTCGATCCGCCGGGGCGATCCTGCCCCTCGGTCGGATTATGAGGCGTGGACACCGGAATAGACAATGCGCGAGTCCGTCACAGAAGTCACCGTGGGTGCGCTCGTCATTATCGTGGCGGGCGGCTTTCTGGCCTATGCGGCCCAGGCCACCGGCTATACCCGGGGCGGCGGTGACATGACCCTGACGGCCAGCTTTCGGTCGGTTGAGGGGGTCAGCGTCGGCACCGACGTCCGGCTGGCAGGGGTCAAGATCGGCTCTGTAACTGGCATGGACCTTAACGCCCAGACCTACCGCGCCGATACCGTCATGACCTTGTCAAATGATGTCCCGATCCCGAATGACAGCAGCGCCGTCGTCGCCTCGGAAGGTCTGTTGGGCGGCAATTTCATTGAGATCGTGCCTGGTGGCTCCATGGACAATTTTGCCCCCGGGGACGAGATCGTGGATACCCAAGGGGCAGTCAGCCTGTTGCAACTCTTGCTGACCTATGTCGGCGGCGGAACCACGGAATGATCAGGAAGGCGCTGGCCCTGGTCTGTCTGGCCTGCATGGCAGGGCCTGTCTTGGCGCAAGAGGCGACAACAGCGCCGGGCGGCATCGTGCGGGTGCTGGACAAGATCACTGGCGAAGCCACCGATCTGGAATTGCGGACCGGCGAGACGAAGCCAATCGGCCAGCTCAGCATCACATTGGGCGAGTGTCGCTACCCCACCGACAACCCTTCCGGCGACGCCTATGAGCTGCTTACCGTGTCTTACCGTGATACGCCCGATCCTGTCTTTCAGGGTTGGATGATCGCCTCAGCCCCGGCGCTAAGCGCCATGGACCACCCGCGTTACGACGTCTGGCCATTGCGCTGTATCACGTCCTGAGCTGTCGGGATCGGCCCCTGCCTGTGGAACCGGGCCGGGACCTCAAGCGCATCGGCAAGCCGCTGGCGATAGGACTGCCTTGAAATCTCAATCGCGCCAAGGCTCTGCAAATGCGGTGTCAGAAACTGGGTGTCAAACAGGGTGAACCCACCCGTGCGCAGCCGGTCCACAAGGTAGGCGAGCGCCACCTTTGACGCGTCGGTCTGACGCGAGAACATGCTTTCCCCAAAAAACGCCCCGCCAAGGGCCACGCCATAAACACCGCCAACCAGATGGGCGTCTTCCCAGACCTCTATCGAATGGGTGCACCCCATGCCGTGCAGGGCTGCATAGAGGCTGGCGATAGTTCCGTTGATCCAGGTCTCAGGGCGGTCAGCACAGCCTGCTACGACCTCGGCAAAGGCGGCATCGGCGGTGACCCGGAATTGCCCCGACCGCATCCGGCGGGCAAGGCTGCGGCTTATGCGAAACTGGTCCAGCTCAAAGATGCCGCGCCGCTTTGGATAGACCCAGAAAATCTCTGGGTCGTCGCGGCTTTCTGACATGGGGAACACGCCATAGGCATAGGCGGTCAGCAGGTTTTCGGGTGTCAGGGGCGAGTCAGACAAGGCCCCGCATCACGCCTGTTGGAGGTTCTGTTCCAACCAATGTTCCAGCCAATGAATGTTGTAGTCGCCCGACAGAATCTCGGGTTCCTGAAGCAGGGCATGAAACAGCGGGATCGTGGTGTCGACGCCATCAACGATCAACTCGCCCAAGGCGCGGGCCAGCCGGGACAGCGCCTCGGGACGGTCGCGCCCATGGACGATCAGCTTGGCGATCAGGCTGTCGTAATTCGACGGGATCCGATAGCCGTCATAAAGCGCCGAATCCATCCGCACCCCCAGTCCGCCCGGGGCGTGATACTGGGTGATCGTGCCGGGGCAGGGCGAAAAGTTGGGCAACCTTTCCGCATTGATCCGCACTTCGATGGCATGGCCCCGGATCGAAAGATCGTCCTGTCCGAATGACATGGGCAGGCCGGCGGCAACGCGGATCTGTTCGCGCACCAGATCGACGCCAAAAATCGCCTCGGTCACCGGATGTTCGACCTGCAGACGGGTGTTCATCTCGATGAAGTAGAATTCATCGTTTTCAAACAGAAACTCGATCGTGCCTGCACCGATGTAGTTGATCTTGGCCACAGCGTCGGCACAGACCTTGCCGATCCGGTCGCGCAGTTCGGGCGTGATGACGGGGCCGGGGGCTTCTTCCAGCACCTTCTGGTGACGCCGCTGAAGCGAGCAATCGCGTTCCGCCAGATGAACCGCCTTGCCCTTGCCATCGCCAAAGACCTGAATCTCTATGTGGCGGGGGGTGGTCAGGTATTTCTCGATATAGACTTCGTCATTGCCAAAGGCGGCCTTGGATTCCGAGCGGGCGGTCTGGAAGGCCCGTTCGATCTCGGCCGCCGACTTGGCGACTTTCATCCCGCGTCCACCACCACCTGCCGTGGCCTTGATGATGACGGGATAGCCGATCTCTTCGGCCACGCGACGCGCATCCTCAAGCGTGGGGACACCGCCGTCGGACCCGGGGACGCAGGGCACGCCTAGCGCCTTCATGGTGTCCTTGGCCGTGATCTTGTCGCCCATCATGCGGATATGTTCCGCAGTTGGGCCGATAAAGGTCAGTTCGTGATCCTCAAGCGCCTGCACAAAGGCTGCGTTTTCGGACAGAAAGCCATAGCCCGGATGGATCGCCTGCGCGCCAGTGATCTCGCAGGCGGAAATGATCGCCGGAAAGCTGAGGTAGCTAAGTGCCGAGGACGGCGGGCCAATGCAGATCGCCTCATCGGCCATCCGCACATGCATCGCATCGGCATCCACGGTCGAATGGACAGCAACGCTGGCAATCCCCATCTCGCGGCAGGCCCGGACAACGCGAAGCGCGATTTCGCCACGGTTGGCGATCAGGATCTTGTCGAACATGATCTGTCCTTACTCGATGATCATCAGGGGCGCGCCGAATTCGACGGGGGCGCCATCCTCGACCACGATCCGCTTGACGGTGCCGGACCGGGGGGCGGGGATCTGGTTCATCGTCTTCATCGCTTCGATGATCAGAAGGGTGTCGCCCTCTTTGACGGTCTGTCCGACGGACACGAACGCCGGGGTGCCCGGTTCGGCCTGAAGGTAGACGGTGCCCACCATAGGTGAGGTGACGGCACCCGGAAGGCTGGCCGGATCGGCCGTGGCGGCAGGCGCAGCGGGGGCTGGTGCCGCTGACGAAATCGGGGCGGCGGGGCCCGGCACCATCACCTGGCTAGTGACCTGCATCTGGCGGCTGACCCGCACGTTAAGGCTGTCGTTTTCGCCATAGTCCCGCTTGACCTGCAATTCAGTCAGGTCGTTCGCCCGCAGGAGCTCTGCCAGCGCACGGATAAAGCTCACGTCGCTGTCATGGGATGTCTTTTCGGTCATATTTTTCCTCGGGCCGTTGTGCGCACGTTCACTGCTGTCTTTCCCCCGAGCCGCCGAAACGGTCAAGGGTGAGACCTGCCTTTGTCAGGGGTTATACGCCAAGGTCGGGCCGGGGGGAAGCGGCCCGTTTGCCGCCGGTCCGCCGGGGCTGCCTGTCAGAAGGGCATGTGGGGATCGTCTGACCCGAAAGGACGGTCAGGATCGACGGCCTGCTCTCCAAGATGATCGCTTGCTGAGCCCTGGGTGCCTGTGTCTTCTGCCACTTCATCCGGCAGCATGGGCAGGTCGAAGGGCTTCAGCCGACGCTCTGGGGTTTGGGTGTCCGGCGCGTGCCTGACCTCTCCGGTGGCCGAAATTGCTGTTGCCAGCAGCATACTGCGACTGACTTCCGCTGTTTGAGAGTTGAATGTTCCGGTTCCCAACGGGGCGGCGACTGGCAAGGGTGGCACCGTCTGTCTGGACGTCGCGGCCGCGTCGGCTGAGGGGCGTTGGTCTGGCACATGCCGCGGCACCGAAGGGGGGGCGGCAAAGGGGGGTATCGAAAGGTCCATCATCTTTCCTCGCGCTTGGCCCCCAGCCAGCGCCAGCAAAGTCGCCTGAAAATCCTAACGAAGACCTAACAATTCCGGACTTCTGACGGCTTGGTTAACGGCCCCGACGAAGATGTCGGGGCCGCTTGGTCTTCAATCGTGGTTCATCCGATTCTCGATCAGGTCCTGAACGACCGACGGATCGGCGAGGGTCGAGGTGTCGCCCAGGGTGTCGTGGTCGTTCTCGGCGATCTTGCGCAGGATGCGGCGCATGATCTTGCCCGACCGGGTCTTGGGCAGGCCAGGGGCCCATTGGATCAGGTCAGGCTTGGCGATCGGGCCGATTTCGGCGCGGACCCATGCTTCAAGCTCTTTGCGCAGCGCCTCGGTCGGCTCTTCGCCGTTCATCAGGGTGACGTAGGCGTAGATGCCCTGTCCCTTGACCTTATGCGGATAGCCCACAACGGCGGCCTCGGCGACCTTGGCGTGGGCGACAAGCGCCGATTCAACCTCGGCCGTGCCCATCCGGTGGCCGGAGACGTTGATGACGTCGTCGACCCGGCCGGTGATCCAGTAGTAGCCGTCCTCGTCCCGGCGGCAGCCATCGCCGGAAAAGTAGTAGCCTTTGTAGTCCGAGAAATAGGTCTTTTCGAACCGGTCGTGGTCGCCCCAAACGGTGCGCATCTGACCGGGCCAGCTGTCCTTGAGGCAGAGCACACCTTCGCAGGCGGTCTCGTGGATTTCTTCGCCGCTCGTAGGTTCCAGGATCACCGGCGACACCCCAAAGAAGGGCAGGGTCGCCGACCCGGGCTTGGTCGCTGTCGCGCCGGGCAGGGGGGTCAGCAGGTGGCCACCGGTTTCGGTTTGCCACCATGTATCGACGATGGGCACATTCCCTTTGCCGACAACGTCGTTGTACCAGTTCCAGGCCTCGGGGTTGATCGGTTCGCCCACAGTGCCCAAGAGTTTGAGAGAGGACAGATCGTGGCTCTCGACCGGGCCGGTGCCATGCGCCATCAGGGCGCGGATTGCCGTGGGGGCGGTGTAGAACTGGTTGACCTTGTGCTTGGAGCAAACCTCCCAGAACCGGCCGGCATCGGGCCATGTGGGGACGCCTTCAAACATCAGGGTCGTCGCCCCGTTGGCGAGCGGGCCATAGACGATGTAGCTGTGACCGGTGACCCAGCCGACATCGGCCGTACACCAGAACACGTCCCCGTCGTGGTAGTCGAAGGTGTATTGATGTGTCATCGCGGCATAAACAAGGTAGCCGCCCGTTGTATGTACGACCCCCTTGGGCTGACCGGTCGAGCCTGAGGTATACAGGATGAACAGCGGGTCTTCGGCGTTCATCTCTTCGGGTGGGCAGTTGGCGTCGACGGTGGCGGCCATCTCGTGCAGCCAGACGTCGCCGTCTTCGCGCCATGCGATCTGCTGGCCGGTCCGCTTTACGCAAAGGCACTGACAGTCGTTCATCACGTTGACCAGGGCCTGGTTCACGTTATCCTTTAGGTTGGTGACCCGCCCACCGCGTGGTGCTCCGTCCGTCGTGATGACCACCTTGGCCTGACAGCCCGAGATGCGGGCGGCAAGGGCATCGGCAGAAAAGCCTGCAAAGACGATGGAGTGGATCGCCCCGATCCGGGCCGACGCCAGCATGGCATAGGCCGCCTCGGGGATCATCGGCATGTAAAGAACGACGCGGTCGCCCTTCTTGACGCCCATCTTCTTGAGGACGTTGGCGAACTTGCAGACTTCCTCATGCAGTTCGCGGTAGGTGATATGGCGGGCGGGGTCCTTGGGATCGTCGGGTTCCCACAGGATGGCGGTCTGGTCGGCGCGGGTGGCCAGATGGCGGTCGATGCAGTTGGCCGCAACGTTCAGGGTGCCATCCTCGAACCACTTGATCGAGACTTTGCCAGGGCTGAAATCGGTGTTCTTGACGACGCTGTAGGGTTTGATCCAGTCGATCCGCTTGCCTTCTTCGCCCCAGAACGCCGAAGGATCGGCGATAGAGGCGGGGTACATGGCATCGTACTTGGCCTTGTCGGCATGAGAGTTGGCGACGAAATCGGGGGAGGGAGCGTAGGTCTTGGTCGTCATGACATTTCCTCAGGTATTTGCGCCAGTGCCGGCCCGGCAAGGGGCCAACCCCGGCATATCACTGTCAGGTCTGTGCCGCAGGGTGCGGTCTGGCGTTGGCGGGGCAGTGCACCCCCGCCAGGCGCATCAGATGGCGAGGTATTGTGCCCGCAATTTTTCGTCGTCAAGCACCTCTTGGGCCGAGCCGTCATAGACGACCGAGCCGGTGTCGAGGATGACCGCACGGTCCGCCAGTTTCAACGCGGCAACGGCGTTCTGTTCGACGATGACTGTGGTGATGCCCTGGTCCCGAATGATGTTCAGGGTCTTGGCGATCTCTTGCACGATCACGGGGGCAAGGCCTTCGTAGGGTTCGTCAAGCAACAGGACCTTGATGTCCCGGGCCAGCGCGCGAGCGATGGCCAGCATCTGCTGCTCACCACCCGAAAGCGTCACGCCTTCCTGTTTGCGGCGTTCGCCTAGACGGGGGAACAGATCGTAAATCCGGTCGAGCGACCAGCCGATGGGCGGGGCGATCTGCGCCAGTTTCAGATTCTCTTCCACAGTCAGGCCCGAGATGATGCGCCGATCCTCGGGCACCAGTGCAATCCCGGCGGCTGAGGCCTGAAAGGCCTTCATCTTGTGGAGGGGCTGGTGGTCGAGCCAGATCTCGCCCGAAGTGACGGCAGGTTGATCCAACCGGGCGATGGCGCGCAGGGTCGAGGTCTTGCCCGCCCCGTTGCGGCCCAGAAGGGCCAGAATCTCGCCTTCGTGGATGTTAAAGCTCACGCCCTGGACGATGTAGCTTTCGCCGTAATAGGCCTCGATGTTCCAGACCGACAGAAAGGCCGGAGCGGTGGCCGCATGCTGGGCGTTGGGATTGAAGGCTGTTGTTTCGTTCATCTTGCTTCTCCTCCTGACCGGTCGGGTCAGTGCGCGGCTTCGCCCAGGTAGGCTTCTTTGACCTTGGGATGGCCCTTGATGTTGTCCGGCGTATCCTCGACGAGCGGGGTCCCCTGCGCCAGAACGGTGATCCGTTCGGCCAGTGAGAACACCACATGCATGTCGTGTTCGATGATCGCCATGGTGATGTCGCGCTTGGCCTTGATTTCCTTGAGCAGGTCGATGGTGTTGTTGGTATCGGCCCGCGCCATGCCGGCGGTCGGTTCGTCCAGCAACAGCAATCTGGGTTCCTGGACGAGGCACATGGCCATTTCCAGACGGCGCTTGTCACCGCGGGACAGGGACCCCGAGTGCATGTTGCTTTTCTCAAGCATGTTGACGTCGGCCAGCATCGTTTCGGCCTGGGTCTTGATGTCGACCTCATGCCCAACCGATTCAATCGCATGCATCCGGAACGCGCCGTCCCGCTTGGCAAAGCAGGGGATCATCACGTTCTCCAGCACCGTCAGATCGGTAAATATCTCGGGCGTTTGGAACACGCGGCTGATGCCAAGCTGGTTGATCTCATGCGGTTTGCGCCCCAACACCGACTGCCCGTCGAACATGACCGAGCCGCTGTCAGGGATCAGCTTGCCGACCAGCACGTTGAGCAGGGTCGACTTTCCGGCACCGTTGGGGCCGATGATCGCGTGGACCGTGTTCTCGACGATCGAGAGGTTGACGTTGCCCAGCGCCTGCAGGCCGCCAAACCGCTTGTTGACGCCTTTGACTTCGAGGATTCCCATCTGTTCTCTCCTTATTCGGCCGGTTCGGTCGTGGCGGTCGGGGGCTTTTCTTCAACCTTGCGCCGGCTAAACAACCGCCCAAGACGCTGTCCGCCTTCGACCAGACCACCCGGCAGGAAGATGACGACGGCCATGAACACAAGGCCCAGGGTCAGGTGCCAGCCCTTGCCGATGAAGGGATGGATAACGGTCACCAGGAAATTTTCGATCCCGTCGGGCATGAAGGCGAACCAGCCATGGACGACGTTGTCGTTGATCGTGGAGACGATGTTTTCCATGTACTTGATGACGCCCGCGCCGAGGATCGGACCAATCAGGGTGCCGACACCGCCGAGGATGGACATGATCACGATCTCGCCCGAGGCGGTCCAGAACATCCGTTCCGCACCGGTCAGCGGATCCATCGCAGCCAGCAGGCCACCGGCCAGACCGGCATACATGCCCGAGATGACAAAGGCCGCCAGAGCATAGGGACGTGACGACACGCCGGTATAGGCCAGCCGGTTCTGGTTGGACTTGATCGCCCGCAGCATCAGCCCGAAAGGTGAGCGGAAGATGCGGATAGCCAGGTAGAACGAGGCCAGCATCAGAATGCCCGACAGATAGTAGCCGTTCTGGAACACAAAGCTCCACCCGCCGACATCCCAAGTGAAGGAGCCGTTCATTTCCCAGCCGAAAAGGTGGGGGACGGTGGGATCGCCTGGGCCCATCAGGATCTGGGGGTCGTCGTTGTAGACCTGCAGCCCGGTTTCCCCGTTGGTGACGATACCGCCGAAGAATTTTCCCAGAAGGTCCGAGTAGGCGATGGCATACATCATCTGCGCAAAGGCCAGCGTCAGGATGGAGAAGTAGATACCCGATCGTCTGAGGGACACATAACCGATCACGACCGAAAACAGCCCTGCTACGATGACCGACAAAAGGACGGCTGGTACGATGTTGTAAGACAAAAGCTTGAACATCCAGACGGCCGCGAAAGAGCCGACACCTAGGAAGGCTGCGTGACCGAAGGACAGGTAGCCCGTCAGGCCGAAGAGGATGTTGAACCCGATGACCAGGATACCAAAGATCACAAAGCGTTGCATCAGCGCCGGGTAGCCCGCATTGAACTGCGCAAAGGCGCTGTCCGACGGGAACGGGTTGAGGAGGATGGGTGCGGCGACAACCAGCACCACCACGACCAGGAAGAGGGTAAAGTCTTTTGAGTTGAGCCCGAGCATGTTCTTACTCCTCCATGACGCCCTTGCGGCCCATAAGGCCACGCGGACGGGTCAGTAGAATGAAGATCGCGACAAGATAGATGATGATCTGGTCGATGCCGGGCAGCAGCGACTTGACCTCGTTCATCGAGGCGAAGGATTGAAGGATACCAAGCAGGAAGCCGGCCAGGACAGCGCCGGGCAAAGAGCCCATGCCACCGACAACGACCACGACAAAGCTGAGGACCAGGAAGTCCATTCCCATGTTGTAGTTGGGCGACAGGATCGGGGTGTACATGACTCCCGCTACGCCCGCCACAGCGGCAGCAAGACCGAACATCAGGGTAAACCGCTTGTCGATGTCGATGCCCAGAAGGCCCACCGTTTCACGGTCCGCCATGCCGGCCCGGACCACCATCCCGAAGGTGGTGAATTGCAGGAAGGCAAAGACACCAGCGATGATGACCATTGAAAACAGGAAGTAGACGAGGCGCCAGTAGGGATAGATGATCGCGTTTTCCGCAAATCCGAGCCAGACCCCAAAGTCTAGCGAGCCGCTGAATGCTGCCGGGGCAGGGGTGGGGATCGGGTTCGCGCCGAAGTTTGCCTTGATGATCTCACCGATCACGATGGCCAGACCGAAGGTGACAAGGATCTGGTCCGCATGAGGACGCTTGTAGAAATGCTTGATCAGCCCCCGCTCCATGATGAAGCCGAGGAGGATCATGACGGGGATGGCAAAGAGGATGGCCAGCGGCACCGACCAGCTGATCAGGGCCTGGCCCATCTCCGGTCCAAACCAGCCTTCGACATAGGGCACCTCGACCTTGAGGGGGTTGCCCAGAAAGTCGGTTTGGGATTCGTCGATGATCGTGTGCGACAGGCCCAACAGGCGCTGGACCGTCACGGCGCAGAAGGCGCCGACCATGAAAAGGGCGCCGTGGGCAAAGTTCACCACACCCAGCGTCCCGAAGATCAGGGTCAGACCCAGGGCGATCAAGGCATAAGCCGAGCCCTTGTCCAGACCGTTGAGAATTTGAAGGATAATATCGTCCATGGCCCCTGCCTGTTGTTGACCGCGAGGTCTCATCGTTCAGAGTGATCGCCCCGTTCGCCGGGCGTGGTCGGGCCCCGGTATCTGCCAGGGCGTGGGGTGATCCGGCGGTCGCGCCGCCGGATCGGTCTCGTCGAAGACGCTATTAGGCGCCCGGGTTGCACTCGCCCAGATCGCCACCGGCGAACATCGGGTGATCTTCCACGTACTCGACCTGAGCGCGCGGTGTGACTTCCACGATTTCCAGGGTGTCGTACTGGTTGGTCGGGTTCTCGGTACCCTTCATGACCAGGACGTCCTTGAAGCACTGGTGGTCTTCAGCGCGGTACAGCACTGGGCCGTTGCCCATGCCGTCGAACTCGAACCCTTCAAGGGCTTCGACCACGGCGCAGGGGTTGAACGAACCGGCACGGGTCACCGCATCCGCGTAGAGCAGCGTCTGCACATAGCAGGTGTGCGCCGCACCCGACGGCGGGAAGCCGTACTTTTCGCCGAACGACCGGACGAAGGCTGCGGTGCCTGCGTCGGTCAGCTGCCAGTTCCAGTTCATGGAGCCGTAAACGCCCTGGATGTTGGAGCCGGCACCAGCCGCCATCAACTCAGAGTACAGCGGCACGATGATCTCGAAGTTCTTGCCGTTCACCTGCTTGTCCTTCAGGCCGAACTGAACAGCCTGGGTCAGCGAGTTGACCATGTCCCCGCCGTAGTGGTTCAGGATCAGCACGTCTGCGCCCGAGTTCAGAACCGGAGCGATATAGGACGAGAAGTCGCCAGCACCGACGGGTGTCAGCACGTTCTGGACAGTTTCCCAACCCATAGCCTCGGTCACGGCCTGGATCGATTCCTGCTGTGTCCAGCCCCAGGTGTAGTCCGCGGTCAGGTGGTAGGCCCGACGCTCGGTCCCGTATGCGCCCTGGAGCACGGGGCCAAGGGCGGCACCGGACATGTAACCGTTAAAGAAGTGACGGAAACCGTTCCGCTTGCGGTCCTTACCGGTGGTGTCGTTCGAGTGTGTCAGACCCGCCATGAAGATCACGCCAGCTTCCTGGCACAGACCCTGAACAGCGATAGCCACGCCCGAGGACGAGCCGCCGTTGATCATGATGCAGCCGTCTTTCTGGATCATCGACTGGGCCGAGGCCCGGGCAACGTCAGATTTCGTCTGGGTGTCGCCGGTCACGAACTCGACCTGCTTGCCGAGGATGCCTGTGCCGTCCAGAGCCTTGGACGAGAAGGTGTTCAGCATGCCGCCGTCGCCAATCCCGTTAAGATGCTCGACTGCCAGCTCTTGTGCGCGCAGCTCGTCCAGGCCTTCTTCGGCATAAGGACCGGTCTGGGGCACGTTGAAGCCGAACTTCACAGAGCTTCCGGTGGGTTCGTTGGTGAACGCGCTGGCGGATGACGCCGTGAAGATGGTCGGCATGGCAAGTCCGGTGGCAGTCAGGCCCCCGGTCTTCAGCACGCCGCGACGCGAATAGTTGGTTCTGGTCATATGTAACCTCCCTTACATTTTCCGAAGCCTCGGACATGGTCCAAGGTCAGGCACCTCCCGATGCTGCCCTACTACCGGCCACGTCAGAAAATTTCTCAACAACGCCTTCACAATGATGAATATTTCTGTAAAGTTATGGACAGGTGTCGCTGTCAAAATGTAAATTAGTTTGCTTGCAGTTGCAGAAAGCCACTGAAAACACAGATGGAATTTCCATGCCGCAACGTCAGCTTACCGGTGCCCGTATCCGCAGCCGCCGTCTGGACCGGCAGATCAGCCAGTCCGACCTTGCCGCACGGGTCGGTATTTCGGCCTCTTACCTCAATCTCATTGAACACAACCGTCGCAGAATCGGCGGAAAGATCCTCAACGATATCGCCCGCGAACTCGAACTTGAGGTGGCAGTCCTTGCCGACGGGGCCGAGCGCGGCCTTGTCGAGGCGCTGAGGGCCGCCGCTGCCAGTCAGGCGCAAGCGGGTGCAGAGACAGACCAAAGCGAAGATTTCGCAGCCAGATTTCCCGGCTGGTCCGGTCTTGTCGTCGGCCAGGCCCGCCGGTTGGCCGCGCTGGAAGAACGGGTCGCGGCCATGTCCGACCGTTTGACCCACGACCCGCATCTGGACACCGCCCTGCACGAAGTCCTGTCTGTTGTCACCGCCATCCGCTCCACCGCATCAATCCTTGTGGGCAGCGACGGTCTGGACCCCGACTGGCAAGGGCGGTTCCACCGCAACATTCACGGCGACAGCCGGCGCCTGGCCGATGCCTCGCAGGCGCTTGCGGCCTATCTGGATGCACCCAAGGACGAAGGCGGGGCCGCGTTTTCGCCGGTGGAAGAGCTTGAACGGTTCCTCGACCTGAATGGCTATCACGTTGCAAGCCTTGAAGGTCCCGAACCTATGCTGACCCCCCGTGCGATCGTGGATGGGGCTGGGGGCCTTTCGGACGGGGGGCGCGATCGCGCCCTGGCATGGCTGGGCCAATACCGGGCGGATGCCCTGGCCGTGCCGCTGGATCTGCTTGCACAGGCGGCCCTGGACTTTGACCATGATCCGGCCGCCATCGCAGAGGCGCTCGAGGTGCCTTTGGTGACAGTTCTGCGCAGGTTGGCGGCCCTGCCTGTTGGCGGAGCGCATCCAGAGATGGGGCTGGCGGTTTGTGATGGGGCAGGTGCGCTGCTGCACCTCAAACCGATCGAAGGGTTTGCCCTGCCACGCACCGGGCCGGGCTGCCCGCTTTGGCCGCTTTATCAGGCTTTGTCCCGCCCCGGCCAACCCATGCGGGCCGTGGTCACGATGCCCGGCGCATCCTTGCCGCGCCTGACCTGCTATGCCATTGCCGAGGCGCAGGGACCGGTCAGTTTCGATACGCCCCCCGTCTATGCAGCGACGATGCTTGTCGTCGCCGATGCCCCTGTCATCCCGGCCCGGCCGGTCGGGCGAACGTGTCGGATTTGTCCCCAGCCCGCCTGCACCGCACGCCGCGAACCGTCGATCCTGCCCGAGCCGTCGCCAGCCCCTGTCAGTGGGCCCTAAAGGTGGGCTTTGACAGGCCTGCGCTTTGCCGCGATAGTCTGCCGAAAGGCGGCCTTCTGGGGAGAGAAGGCCGGGAGGAGACAGCATGGCAAAGAGGGTCCTTCTGATCGAGGATGAGCCCAATATCATCGAGGCGATCAGTTTCATTCTGACCCGCGACGGTTGGACGGTGCATACCCATTCTGATGGGGAAACAGCGGCAGACAGGGTGCGGCAACTGCCACCCGATATGATCATCCTGGACGTGATGTTGCCGGGTCGGTCAGGGTTCGACATCCTGCGAGATCTGCGCGCCGACCCGCAGACCGAAACAATTCCCGTCATGATGCTGACCGCGCGCGGCCAGACCAAGGACCGGGACATGGCGATGCGTCTTGGGGCCAGTCACTTCATGACCAAACCGTTTTCCAATGCCGAGGTGCTGGAGCATGTCCGGTCCCTCGTAGAGGGGTAGGGTATTGGCGCCCCCCCCCGGACAGCCGCTGTTTCTGGCGCGTGCCGGATACCGCCAAAGGCGGCTGCGTGATGCCTTGCGTCTTTTGCCCGTCTTCGGCGCGATTCTCTGGATGCTGCCCCTTTTGTGGCCCAAAGGATCAGACGAGGGCTACAGCAACGGTAACGCCCTGATCTACATTTTTGCCGTCTGGGTCCTGCTGATCGGAGCCGCCCTTCTGATGTCCCGCCGACTGCGGCCCGAGGGCGCAATAGAAGAGGCGGAGGACGCGGACCGCTGATGCTGACCTTCAACCTCCTCGTTGCGGTCGCGCTCAGCTATGTCGCTTTCCTGTTCATCGTCGCCTTCGTGGCCGAACGCAGGGCGGCGCAGGGGGATGATGCGTGGTTGAGCGCGCCGGTTATCTACACACTGTCCCTGTCAATCTATTGCACTGCCTGGACCTTTTACGGGGCGGTCGGCTATGCCGCCCGGTCCGGGCTCGAGTATCTGACGATCTACCTTGGCCCCAGCCTTGTCATGTTGGGATGGTGGTGGGTGCTGCGCAAGCTGGTGCGGATCGGGCGGACACACCGGATCACCTCGATCGCTGACCTGATCTCATCGCGCTTTGGCAAGTCGACCGCGCTGGGCGTGATTGTCACCCTTCTGTGTATCGTCGGTGTCGCCCCTTATATCGCGCTGCAATTGCAGTCGATCACTCTCAGCTTTGCGGTTTTCGCGGGCGAGGGCGGGGCGGTCTGGGAGGCATCGGACCTCAATTCCGTGGCGCTGTGGTCGGCGGCGGGCCTGGCCCTTTTCACCGTTCTCTTCGGCACCCGGAACCTGGATGCCAACGAACGTCACCACGGGGTCGTCATGGCCATCGCGGTCGAGGCGGTGGTGAAACTTGCCGCTTTGCTGGCCGTGGGGATCTTTGTCGTCTGGGGGATTGGTGGCGGCGTCGCGTCAACGCTGGAGCGCATCGAAACCTCGGACATCGCGCATTGGGAGCAGTCGGGCGGACGCTGGATGGGGCTTACCTTCCTGTCGGCCGCAGCCTTTCTGTGCCTGCCCCGGATGTTTCACGTCCTTGTCGTTGAAAACGCCAACGAACGGCACCTGGCAACGGCGAGTTGGGCGTTTCCGACCTACGTCATGTTGATGAGCCTTTTTGTGGTGCCCATCGCGGTTGTCGGCCTCGACATCCTGCCGGCGGGGTCCAACCCTGATCTTTTCGTGCTGAGCGTGCCACTTAGTCAGGGACGCGAAGGGCTGGCCACCCTGTCTTTTCTGGGCGGCTTCTCCTCGGCCACCTCGATGGTCATCGTCGCGACGATTGCCCTTGCGACAATGGTGTCGAACCACATCGTGGTGCCGATCTGGCTGCGCTCCCGCTCGCAGGGGGCGATGATGTCTGGCGATGTCCGGGCAATCGTCCTGATGGCGCGACGGGTGTCCATCGGCGCTGTCCTGGCGCTGGGTTATGTTTACTACCGGGTGTCGGGCGGGGGCGGGGCGCTTGCCGCGATCGGCCTAATCTCGTTCGCCGGCGTCGCCCAGATCCTGCCGGTCATGCTGGGCGCGATTTTCTGGCGCGGGGCCACCCGGATCGGGGCGGCGGCCGGGCTTTTGACCGGCTTTGCAATCTGGGGCTGGTCGCTGTTCCTGCCCAGCTTTGGCGAGGATGCGGTCATTCCCATGTCTGTCATGGCGCAAGGCCCTTGGGGCATCGACTGGCTGCGCCCGCAGGCCCTGTTCGGGATCGACGGGATTGACCCTCTCTTGCATGCGACCTTCTGGTCGATCCTGCTGAACGCGGCGATGTTTGTCCTCTGCTCTCTGATCAGCTTTCCCAACCCGTTGGAACGGTTGCAGGGCGCGCAATTCGTGAACGTCTTTGAGCATTCGCAAGGCGCACGCGCCTGGGCCCCGAATGCTGCCCAGGCGGAAGACCTATTGATCATGGTCCAACGGATCATCGGACCCGGACAGGCGCAGTCGATCTTCCAAAAGGCCGCGGCGGCGCAGGGCAAGGAAGGGTATCTGCCTGATGTGACACCGGAGTTTGTCCAATCCATCGAACGCCTGCTGTCCGGCTCGGTCGGGGCGGCGACAGCCCATGCCATGGTAAGCCAGGTGACTGAAGGTGCCAGCGTGTCGGTCGAGGACCTGATTGCCGTGGCGGATGAAGCGGCGCAGATTCTGGAATATTCGAGCAAACTCGAAGCAAAGTCAGCCGAACAGGAACGAACCGCCCGCGCCCTGCGGGATGCCAATGCCAAGCTGACTGCCCTTTCGATCCAGAAAGACGCATTCCTGAGCCAGATCAGCCACGAATTGCGCACGCCGATGACCTCGATCCGGGCGTTTTCGGAGATCCTGCAGGATGGCGGCCTCGCCGCCGAGGCGCAGCGCAAATATGCCGGCATCATCCAGGAAGAGGCGACACGCCTGACCAGATTGCTTGATGATCTGCTGGACCTCACCGTTCTGGAAAACGGCCAGGTCGTTTTGCACCCGCAAGAAGGCATGTTGCACGATCTGCTGGACAGGGCGGTATCGGCGGCGGGCCTGCTCGATGGTGGTATCCGGATCGTGCGGCGCAAGGCCGATGAAGGGGTTTCCCTTTTGACCGATCTTGACCGGCTTGGACAGGTTTTCATCAACCTTATCTCCAACGCTCAGAAGTACTGTGACGCCAAAACGCCCGAGCTTCGGATCGTGGTCCATCGTGTTGCGGGCGGAACGGTAGTCGATTTTGTCGACAACGGAACCGGTATTCCACCGGCCCAACAGCAAGTGATCTTTGAAAAATTTTCGCGCCTTGGCGATCATGCCAGGGCAGGTGGGGCAGGGTTGGGTCTGGCCATCTGCCGTGAGATTATGGAACGGCTGGGCGGCCGCGTCTCCTATCTGCCCGGGCAGGGCGGTGCTGCGTTTCGGGTCACCCTACCCAAACCCGAGGCTCTGGCCGCCGAGTAAGCGCTGTTAGCCCGTTGCTAACTATTCCCGCGCTAACGTTGCAGCGCCAGGGGCGTGGCCAGAGTCCGGATCAGTTGGGGAATATGAGCAATCATCAGATGCTACGCCGTCTGCTACGTCAGATAGAGCCTTTACCAGAGCCGGCGCACCTTAGCCCCGCGCGGGTCTTGGCCCTTGCGATGGCGCGGGCCGCGGACCGTGGTCTGGGGCTGTCGCTAACTGTTCTTGGGGTCGAGGATGAGTGTCTTGGTCTGGAGGGTATCGTGGACGGCCTTAGCGGCGATCTTCTGCGGCTGGGCCTGACCCGGCGCGGGGACAATGTAGGCGTGCTGGCCCTTGATCCCCAGCTTCGCGCGGCTGTGGTTGAGATGGTGACCTTGGGCCGGTTGCGTCCGACAGTGGCGGCGGACCGGCCTGCCTCACCCGGCGACATCGCCCTTTGCGTGCCTTTTGCAGAACGGGTCCTGGGCGAGGTGACGAGGGCCAGCGATGGCAATAGCCTGTCCGGCTGGACCGACGAGGCAGAGGTGGCGGGCCCGTTGCCCGATGCCCGGACGGTCGGTCTGATGTTCCGGGAACGGACCTACCGGCTTGTCCGGTTCCGGCTGGACCTGGGGGTGGTCGACCGACAGTGCAGTCTGATCCTGATCCTGCCGGCCGAACAGGACCCCAGCGACGGGATTCTGCCCGACGCTGAGCCGGGCGCTGGCGCCGGGGGTGGCTTCAACGAAAGGTTCCGGGACGCCGTGCTTGAAGCGCCCGCCATGTTGCATGCAGTCCTTCACCGCTTGCCCATGCCCCTCCGGGAGGCCGAGAACCTGAAGGTCGGTCAGACGATTCCGCTTCCCGGCGTCACAACCCGGTCCCTCCGCCTTGAGGGGCCGGATGGTGCGGTGTTTGCCCCGGCAAGGCTGGGTCAAGTCACTGGGCTGCGAGCGGTCAGGGTGGAATGGGTGCCGCCGATGGAAATGACCGATACCCGGTTTGCGCAGGTGGCAACCCTGCCTCACAGTCTGGCGGCCCCGGACATCCCCGACCCTTCGCTAGGATTGATGGGCGGTCAGGCCCTGGACATCGACATGGTGAGGCCGGACTTTGGCGACGACTCCTCGTGGCAGGGAGAAGAGCCCGATGTCGCCATCTCGGCGCTGGATGATCTGCCGACCGCCTTTGACACGGCAGAGGAGGGGGATTGGCCGGGGATCGACATGGCCACCCTTGCAGACTTGCCGGGGGAGGATGACCCGGCCGGGTCGCCCTAGACTTGCCCTAGCCCTAGCCCTAGCCCTAGCCCTAGCCCTGGGCGAGCGCGTCGAGCCTTGGACGCAGCCCGCTCAATTCATAGCCAGCTTTCGCCGTGGCATCTATGATGTCGTCCGTTGCCATATGGCCCGCCTGCCCAAGGGACCACACGATCGAAGACCGGGTGCCCGAAGCGCAATAGGCCAGAACCGGCCCGGCAGAGGTGACAAGCGTGTCTGTCTGGAGGCGGACCATTTCCTCGTTCAGCCCGTCATGGGTGACCGGGTTCAGGACAAAGCTCAGCCCAGCCGCCTCGGCAGCCCGGCGAATGTCATCGGCCCGCAATCCTGCGGGGACTTCGACATCGGGCCGATTGCACAGGATCGTCGTATATCCAGCCGCAGCGATCGCGGGGATGTCTTCGGGTGCGATCTGCGGTGAGACGGCATAGGCGGGGGTGATTTGTCTGATATCCATGCACGTGTGGATATCGCGTGCTTCGTGCCTCGTCCAGCGATCAAAGCAACGTAGCTTGGTTGTCAGTAGGCCATTGACTGACTATTCTTGCTGCATGACAGACCCAGTTCTCACACCATTGGCGGAAATTGCTCGGCAGGACCATGCGAACCAAGGTCCGGCTGTGCAGAACATGGCCGATATGGATCCCGCCGAGATGGACCGGGCGGCGGACGCGGCGGCGGATGTCCTAAAGGTGCTGGCAAACCCTGCGCGCCTTCGCCTGCTGTGCGCGCTGGTACCGGGAGAGCAATCGGTTGGTGAACTTGAAGAAAAGCTGGGGGCAAGCCAGTCCTACGTTTCGGGTCAACTGGCCCGGATGCGCACCGAGGGCCTTGTGTCCTGCAGCCGCGATGGGCGGACAATCCGGTACCAACTGGCCGACCCCAGGGTGCGTCCCATCCTTGAACGCCTTTACGAAGTGTTTTGTCCCAGAGTATAGCGACGCGTGACAAGCGACGTCCTGTGACGGCCCTGATCGAAGGTTCAAAGCACGTTTTGGCAAGCAAGAGTGACCCAATACGGCCATTTCAACGCCAAAGTACCACAATTGAACGCTGGACCTTTGCCTCTTTTTGGACCTTCTTTCAGAGTATAGATACAATTGTTGGCATAGTCTTGGCTGGCGGGCCGGGGCTTTTGCAGCAAATTGGGACAGGTGCGCGGTGGTTGAGGACGCAGGTCCGCGGCACAGTTCTCGTTGCCGGGTGATGGAAGAGGGACGAAAATGACGACACAATCTCAGGCCTCCCAACCTTTGCAGACGACGGTGGCTCAGCGTGTTGCGATGGTCTCTTTGAACCATGGGCCGGTAAATGCGCTTGGCGGCGCGCTTCGTGCGGCACTGTGGGACAGCATCGATCAATATGATGCCAATCCCGATGTTGACGCCATCGTCATCATGGCAGAAGGGCCGGTTTTCTCGGTCGGTGTGGATCTGGGTGTTTTCGGCAAGGCGCAAAAGCGGGCGCCGACCCTGGCTGTTCTGTGCCAGCGGATCGAAACCTGCAGCAAGCCTGTCGTCGTCCTTTTGCAAGGACCGGCCCATGCCGCGGGGGCACAGCTGGCGTTGTCCGCACACTACCGCCTTGCCGTTTCCGGCAGCGCCATCGCCTTTACTGAGATCAGCATGGGGCTTTTGCCCGGGGGGGGAGGGACCCAGCGGTTGCCCCGGTTTGTCGGGGCCGATGCCGCCCTGCGTATGCTGCTGTCGGGCAAACCGGTACCGGCCGAAACCGCCCAGTCCATCGGGCTGATCGACGGGATCGTGCAGGGCGACGCAGGCTCTGCCGCCCATGCGTATGCCCTTGGCGTGGTGGGTGAGCCGCTGGGCCCCCGCCGGTCCGAAGGCGGCTATGCCCGCATTGGTCAGGCCAGCGAGGTCATCAAGACGATTGCCGCGACCCGCAAGGCGCTCGGCCCAAAGGCGCTGATGGCCGCAACATCAATCGTGGACTGTGTCGAGGCCGCACTTTTGCTGCCCTATGAGGCGGCGCTGGAATTTGAGCTTGCTGCCTTCGAGGATTGTTTCAGCCACCCCCAAAGCATTGCCCTGCGCCACATTTTCCAGGCTGAGCGGCAGGTAGCGAAAGAGCTTCTTGCACTGGACGATACCGGCAAAAGGCGCCCGACCGAGGCCGGTCAGGCCTTGGTGGCCCGGCTATTCTCGGCGCAGGATCGTGCGATAGCCTGGCTTGTAGGGCAGGGCATATCCGAGGATTCCATCGACCGGGCATTCGTCGACTGGGGCTTTGGCTCTGGCCCGTTTGGCGGCACGCTTGCGGGACCTGTCGATGATCGAGTGCGCCCCAGGGTGCTTGGCGCCTTATTGGCGGAAGGCGCGCGCCTTCTAGATGCTGGCAAGGTGGCGCGGGCGGGGGACGTGGATGCCCTTGCCATCTATGGCATGGGCTATCCAAGGCGCGATGGTGGGCCGATGCGGGCGGCCCATACCGCGGGCCTGCCCAGAATGCTGCGAGAGTTGCGCGGCTGGTTGCCTCAGGACCGGGTCTGGGCCCCCTCGACGATCCTTGTCCGCGCAGCGCAGGTGGCCGGCGGCTTCGACGCGGTGTCAGCCGAGGATAACGCCCACAACAACCATCATGAGACCCAGGAAGGATAGGAAAAGGGCCACGATATTCACAGGCAGCACCTTACCCATCCGCGCCCTGAGACCTTCGTCATCCAGCCCGGCTCTGCGGGCCCGCATCACGGCAAAAATGCTCCAAAGAATGCCGACAAACCCGACAAGGGTCGTCGCTGCGCCGATCCAGACCAGCCATTCCATCGCGTTCTCCTGCCTTTGTCCCGGACCGACCTACCCAAGCGGGCAGCCCAGCGCAAGCCGGGGCACACCGTCGCTTGCGATGCCGCGGACCTCAGGCTAGGGAAGGGGCCGGACCACCAGCAGGAGAGTAGACCGATGAGCGATGTTGTGACCGAAGGTGCGGCCTCAGTTGCGGGCGAGGAGCTTCGGCAGTTCGTCGAACGCTACGAGCGTTTGGAGGCGGAAAAGAAAGACATCGCCGATGCGCAGAAAGAAGTGATGGCCGAGGCCAAGGGCCGGGGCTATGACACCAAGGTCTTGCGCAAGATCGTGGCCATGCGCAAGCGTGACAAGGACGATCTGGCCGAAGAAGAAGCCGTGCTGGAAATGTACATGGCCGCGCTGGGCATGTGATCGTGGGGGCTTGATCTTTCGGGCGGCCTCTCAAGGCTCCAAAAAGGTCACGCCCTCCAAACCTGCGATGTGTTTGACGTCGTCTTCGTAGATGCGGGTCAGATGGTCGACCAGGTGGGCGTCCCAGCCGGGCAGGTCCACCTCTTCTTCCACCTCGTCGTGCAGGGCATATTTGTCCAGAAAGGCCGCGATCACCCGCCGCATCTGCAGGTCTGTCTTGGGCGGGCGGGTCGCGAGATAGGCCTGGAAGCGGCTCATCCCTTCGGGGCTCATGATGGTGGCCAGGAGGTCAAACTCTCCGATCGGCCGCACGGGGGCTGCATCACCGATCATCTGTTTCAGGATATCGCCCCAGATCAGGGGGGTGTCCTCATTGCACCAGACGGTCACCTTGGCGGTCGGGGCGATGGTGCGGATCCGGGTGATGACCTGAGACCAGCGCAGCGAGGTCGGATCGACCCCATCCATGAAAGCGCCGAAATTCTTGGTTCGGGCCTGTTCGAAAACCGCCGGAATAAAGGTCGCCGGATTTCGCAGCGCCAGAAACAGTTCAATGTCATCTTTCGGGAACAACATCGTCAGTGCCCGAATTTTCATTTCCAGCAAACCGTAGAACTGCCCGCCTTCAAACACCCGGGGGGGCAGGCAAATGAAGGTAGAGTTGCTCATCACAAGCCGGTCAGCGTCTGTATCTTCGATGATCTCATCGACCAGAATGTCGCGGGTGTCGGGTGCGGGCGTGCTTCCCGCAAGGCTTTGAATTGTTTCGCGAAGCAGCTTGCGGTACCGGGCGTGAGGCGGGATGCTGACCCCTTGCGGGGCAAGGGCGTCGCTGTTCTTGACAAGTGACCGGACGAGTCTGTCCCCATCCGTGCAATTGGCACCAATATGAAAGACGATCTGCATTTCTGGTCCTGCCTGGCCGAACATTCCGGCGCGCTCTCATGACGCGCTCGTCGTCGGTATAGTATAAGACCCTTTCTGGACAGTGAAACCGCTTTCGGTTACGCCGATGCTATGTCCGACCATTTGCCTCAGAATACTTTTGACCCGCCCGGTCTGTTGCACAGGCTTGGCCTTCGCACGAACAGGGGCTGGCCCGGGGTCTGGTCCGTCGGTTCGGCGCTGATCGCAGCCCTTGTGCTGTTGCCCGTGGTGGCTGTCCTATGGCTCGCCATGACGCCAAGCGAGAACGTCTGGCCGCATCTTTTGGCGACAACCTTGCCGCGTTATGTTGGCAACACGGTCATTCTGATGTTCGGGGTAGGGCTTCTGACGGCCTGTGTCGGGACAGGGGCGGCGTGGATCGTCTCCATGTACCGATTTCCCGGACGGGGCTGGCTGCAATGGGCGCTGTTGCTGCCGCTAGCCGTGCCGGCCTATGTCGGCGCCTATGCCCTCGTCGATTTCCTAGAGTATGCGGGTCCCCTGCAAACCGCCATGCGGCAGGTCTTTGGCTGGACGAATTCGCAGGATTATTGGTTCCCCCAGGTCAGAACGCGCGGCGCGGCGATCCTGGTGCTGAGTGCGGCTCTGTACCCATACGTCTATCTGCTGGCCAGGGCGGCGTTCCGCGAACAGTCCGGGGCGGGCTACGAAGTGGCCCGTGCGCTTGGTGTCGGGCCCTTGGGCCGCTTCTTCCGGGTTGGCCTTCCGCTGGCCCGGCCCGCGATCGCGGCGGGTGTGGCCGTCGCCATGATGGAGACGGTCAACGACTTTGGCACCGTCGACTACTTTGCCGTACAGACCCTCACAACCGGCATTTTCAGCGTGTGGTTGCAGGCCGGAAACCTGGGCGGAGCCGCCCAGATCGCGACATGTGTGCTGGTCCTGATCGTGTTGCTGGTCACCTTGGAAAAGATAAATCGGCGCAAGATTAGGTTCTTTAGCACGGCCCGAGGGCAGCGACCGGTTCAGGCCTACCAATTGTCCGGGTGGCGGTCTGTGGTTGCCTTTGTGGCCTGCTTTGTTCCCTTTGCGGTGGGGTTTGTCTTGCCGGTTTCTGTCCTGCTTAGCCATGCCTTCGACGCGCAGGAATGGGTTCGGCCGGGGTTGGCCCGGGCGCTATTCCACACCCTGACGGTTGGGTCGGCGGCGGCAATCCTGACCGTTCTGGCGGCGGTTTTCATGGTCTACGGAGTACGGATGTCCGGGCGGCGGTTGCCGGTTCTTTTGCTGCCCGTCACGGCAATCGGCTATGCCGCGCCAGGGGCTGTGCTTGGCCTCGGCATCCTGATCCCGCTGGCTGCGCTGGATAACCGGGTTGCGGACGCCATCTTTGCGATGACGGGCAATGACCCGGGCCTGTTGTTGACCGGCACCGCCTTCGCCCTCGTTCTGGCCTATTTCGTGCGGTTCTTTGCGATCGCCCAAGGCACCGCAGACGCTGCCCTTGGGCGCGTCCCGCCCAGCCTGCCGATGGCGGCGCGGTCCTTGGGGCAAACAGCAGGCGGCACCCTGCGCCACGTCCACGCGCCCTTGCTGCGAGCCTCGCTCGGCTCGGCGCTTTTGCTGGTTTTTGTGGACTGCGTGAAAGAGCTTCCGGCGACCCTGCTTTTGCGTCCGTTCAACTATGACACCCTCGCGACCCGGGTCCATTCCAAGGCCAGCCTCGAAAACCTGGCCGAGGCCGCACCCGCCGCGCTTTCCATCACGCTCGTTGGCCTGATCGCTGTCGCATTCCTCGCCCGCGCCAATCGCTGATCAAGGGCTTGCACGTCGCAACATGTCCTAGTAAAGGCTTGCCGAAAGGCCCCTATAGCTCAGCTGGTAGAGCAACTGATTTGTAATCAGTAGGTCCGCGGTT
>ERZ887942.117-NODE-117-length-63360-cov-16.690419_pt1 | contig 63360 bp, 44 predicted proteins | sample MGYA00521099_ERZ887942 | MGnify/ENA primary metagenome ERZ887942 (study PRJEB32303, sample SAMEA104408605) | aquatic metagenome | biome: Brackish water; feature: Pelagic; material: water | place: Baltic Sea | collected 2014-06-07T06:48:00 | depth 16,251 m ... | reverse complement strand
AAACAGAACTGAAGAAATCGTCCGTGTTCACCATGTCAACATAGAAACGATACGTTGTCGTACCTGCGATAATATCAGAAGCATGCGCCTCAACTGTCATCGTGTACGCGTTCATCGCCATGCCCGCTGTGGAGCAAGAACAGTAATCGCAAGAACCATCATCGTCTGTTGCGTCAGCGTTATAGTTGCAAGCGTTGTCCGCCGTGCAGCCACTAACCTCAAACTCATCGCATGTGCCGTCGCCGTCCGTATCGCTCAAGCAGGTGCCATCGCAATCGTATCCCGTAGCTGGGCCGTTGCCGTCACAATCGCAGTCGCCATCGGCAATGCCGTCACCACCACAAACTCCGCATTCGTCATTTACAGTACACGATCCGTCATCGTCCGTAGCATCTGCATTGTAGTTGCAAGCCGCTGCGTCCGTACATCCCGCAACCTCGAAGTCATCGCATGTGCCGTCGCCGTCCGTATCGCTCAAGCAGGTGCCATCGCAATCGTATCCTGTAGCAGGACCGTTGCCGTCACAATCGCAGTCGCCATCGGCAATGCCGTCACCGCCACAAACGCCGCATTCGTCCAACACGTTGCCAGCACAATCGCAGTCGCCCTCAGCAATGCCGTCACCGCCGCAAACGCCGCACGCATCATTCACAGCACACGAACCGTCGTCATCGGTCGCATCCATGTCGTAGTTGCAAGCCGTAACGTCCGTGCAACCAGCGATTGAATCCTCTCCTCCAGCTGGTGCGAAAGAACCTACGCCATCAAAACTAAAAGTTAAGTATTGAGAGTCCGATCCTACGCCGTTCTCAAAGACTTGAACATTCATCGTTCCTGCAAAATCTCCCCCTGTCGTTATCTGCATGAACAACACCCGGTTGTTTACTGCATCTGGCAAGCCATTCGAAGCACCGTTCAATACATACCAAGCTCCGCCTGTCGCATCGTCCATCGCGAAGTCCCCTCCGTCATTGGAAGATCCAAAGGCAAACGCTGAAACCCACGGCTGACTCGAACTCTCGACTGTGCTAATCGGTGATTCATCACCCGTAGGCTGAGACTCAATACCAATGGTAACCCAGCTATCTGCTGCCAGTTCAGGGAAGAAGGTTAAAAATGCCGGATTGATCCCGCCAGCTGTCGTTGATCCGAACGAACTGTTGAAAAAACCATCGGTCGTAGTCAACGAAAGCGGATTGTCTTCGTTGCCATAAACAGAGCTAAAGAAATCGTCCGTATTGACCATTTCAATATAAAAACGATACGTTGATGTTCCTGGTACAATGTCCGTCGCGTGGTTTTCTACAACCAATGAATACTGAGCTGATGAGCTCAACACCATGCCCATGAGCATGGTGACTAAAGTGAGGATTCGCATGAAGATGACAATTTGGTAGTCGTTCAAATATACTCTTTTATCGACAAACTTTAGCTAATCACGTTTGCACACGGTATATCCCGCTTTACCTCCTAATTTTGACATGAAAAATAAATCGAATGTCCAACGAGATTTCCCAACTTAATCCAACCGCACTTTGGAGCCATTTTGCCCAACTCAACTCCGTTCCACGTCCGAGTAAAAAGGAAGAACGTGTCCGTGCTTGGGTCATCGGTTTGGGCCATCACATGGGATTGGAAACACAAACAGACGAAGTGGGCAATGTGCTCATTCGAAAGCCTGCGACGAGCGGAATGGAAAACCGTGTTGGCGTGGTCCTTCAAAGTCACCTCGATATGGTCTGTCAAAAAAACAATGACACGGTATTCGACTTTGACACTCAGGGCATTCGCATGTACATCGATGGTGATTGGGTACGGGCAGAAGGAACTACTCTGGGAGCGGACAACGGAATCGGAGTCGCAGCTATATTAGGCGTTCTCGCCTCTAACGACATCCCACATCCGCCTTTAGAAGCTCTTTTTACCATCGATGAAGAAACGGGCATGACAGGTGCACTTGGCCTGAAGGGCGGATTTCTCGAAGGCGAAATCTTGTTGAATCTGGATACGGAAGACGACGATGAGCTCTCCATTGGTTGTGCCGGTGGTGTCGATGTTACTTCATCAGGTTCTTATGGGACAGAAAAAATCGAAGAAGGTATTTTCCATGGAAAACTGACCATCAAAGGGGGATCAGGCGGACATTCGGGAATGGACATCACAAAAGGCATTGCCAATGTCAATAAGGTGATGAATCGCGTTCTACTTGTAACCCTTGAATCGGTTGACTTTAGAATCTCAACAATACAAGGTGGAGGTTTACGCAATGCCATACCGCGTGAATCTGCTTGCAATTTTGTCATTGACCCCAATGATTTTGAGTTCTTCAAAGAATCTATAGTCAACGAGATGACACGGGTTCAGGCAGAGCACCGCACCACAGACCCCGATTTAATTTGGGAACTCACGGAGAGTGCGGAACACGTTACCGAGGTCATGTCAGAGGAAGAACAGGAATTGCTTCTTCTCGCCATCCAGGCATGTCCTGTTGGCATCCATCGCATGAGCCCTGAAATTGAAGGTCTCGTGCAAACGTCCAACAACCTAGCGCAGGTTGAAGTCGGAAACGGCCTCGTTAGCCTCCGATGCCTTTGCCGAAGTTCCGTTGATTCTGAAAAAGATGATCACGCCCGCAGCATTGCCTCTTCATTTGCTCTTGCCGGTTTGGAAACAGCTTACGGAGGGTCATACCCGGGTTGGACGCCGAACCCAAACAGTGATGTCGTGTCATTATTTAAAGACCTCTATGAAGAGCAATTCGGCGAATCACCGCGGGTCTTAGCATGCCATGCAGGATTGGAGTGTGGGATTTTAGGAACCCATTATCCCGACATGGACATGGTCAGCTTTGGACCGAACATTCGTGGGGCGCACAGTCCCGATGAGTGCGTGCAGATTAGCTCAGTTCAAAAATTTTGGGGATTCTTCCTTGAAGGGTTGTCACGTATACCGGTAAAAGCATGAGCAATCAATCCAATCGCCCCTTGATATTGGTCACCAATGACGACGGCATCGAAGCCGGTGGATTGCGGTTTCTCGTAGAAACGCTTCTGCCCATTGGAGACATCGTAGTCGTTGCTCCCGATCGACCAATGAGTGGTATGGGACATGCCGTGACCATCAACCAAACACTCCGAATGGAGAAGCGGCAATTTTCCGTTGAAGGGGTCCGTGAAGCCTGGCAAACTTCTGGGACACCTGTCGATTGCGTGAAACTCGCGATCTATGAAATCCTCGGCAAAAAACCAGACCTGTTAGTGAGCGGTATCAATCACGGCAGCAACGCTTCCATCAATGTGATTTACAGCGGCACCATGTCAGCAGCTGTTGAAGGTGCTGTCGAAGGGATTCCTTCCATCGGCTTTAGTTTGCTAAATCATGATCCTGAAGCTGACTTTTCCGCCTGTGGCCCCAGCATTCAAACTCTCGCTCAAGAAGTTCTTGAACGGGGTTTACCTGTAGGGTCATGTCTCAATGTGAACGTTCCAAACATACCGTTGGATGCCATCCAAGGCATCCGCATCTGCCGACAATCTGCGGGATATTGGGAGGATGCTTTTGATAAACGCGTCTCCCCTGGCGGATCCACGTACTTCTGGATGACCGGTGAATTTAAGAATCCAGACCAAGGTGAGGACACCGATGAATGGGCCCTTCGCAATGGTTTCGTGAGTGTTGTTCCCACACAATTTGATATGACAGCACATCATGCCATTGCGGCATTAAATCAATGGAACCTGTCCTGAATGAATCTCAAGAAATTCGACCACACAGCTTGGGGAGTAGCCGTCGGACTGGGTGGCACCCTGATTGGCTTTCTTGTATTGGCTTCCTGGTGGAGCTCTGCAAATGGAACAAGCCTGGCGTATTTTTATGAAACTGTTTTTCAAAACAGCCAGCTGTATAAAGATTCCATTCTTACGGTCAGTGTTCTCTTCAACGTGGGCCTTTTTTGGCTTGCGCTTCGAACAGGGTTTGAGCGCTTAGCTCGCGGAATCATGGTCATTATATTGCTGTCGGTACCGGCCATTATTTGGATTCAATCTCAATCCTTTTGAGGACATGAGTCTTGAACGGACACCCCGACGACGCAAGTTGTTCCTGGTCGCAGGAGAAGCTTCAGGCGATCTCTATGGCGGACAATTGGCGGAGGCACTGCTACAACTCGATCCTCATCTTGAAATCAGAGGTTGGGGAGGTGAGGCCATGGAAGCCTCAGGGGTCAAGATTTCGACCCATTATAGAGATCTCGCTTTCATGGGGTTTTGGGAGGTCCTCAAAAACCTCAAAACCATTCGACGAAACCTGAAGCGATGCACGGAAGAAATCCTTTCTTTCCAGCCCGATGCCTTTGTGGGCATCGATTTTCCAGGATTCAATTTACGGGTTGCTGCCAATGTAGGAAAAGCAGGCGTTTTTACCCACCATTACATCTCTCCTTCCATTTGGGCTTGGAATGCACGGAGAATCCACCGCATCAAACGCACCGTGCAGCGCATGCATGTGACCATGCCTTTTGAACTCGCACCATACGAGGCGGCACACATGGATGTTCGTTTTGTCGGGCACCCTTTGATCTCGTTATTGGATCAACTTCCAGACCAAAATCTCGACGTAAAGACCTCCCTTCCCATCTTAGCGTTGCTCCCTGGATCGCGAACCCAGGAGCTGAACCACATGCTTCCATTGCTGGTGCAAACAGCACGGTTGCTGCCACAATTTCAGCCAGTGATTGCCGGTGCTCCGGGACAACCCGCCTCAGCCTATCACGAAGCTACTGCCTTGGGCATCCCCGTTGTTTTCAATCAAACGCGCTTGTTGATGAAGACTGCTGCGGTGGGATTGATCACCTCCGGCACTGCGACCCTTGAAGCCAGTTTACTTGGACTCCCTCAGATCATTTGCTATCGAACAAGCCGTTTAACCTATGCCATTGCAAAAAGGTTGGCGCAGGTTCAATGGATTGGATTGCCCAACATCATTCTAAACGAATCCGCCGTACCGGAGAGAATACAGGGTGCATGTAGTGTAAATACGCTGAGCCAAGACGTTGAATTACTGCACGATGGAACAGACTGGACCGCTCTTGGTCAAAAACAAAAAGAATTGGCCACTTCTTTGAGAGAAATCCTGGGTTCCGAAGCTGCAGCAGCGAACACCGCAGCTTCAATCATGGAAACGCTTTGATGCGATTATTCTCCTGTTTACTGGTGTGTCTTACGGTTGCAATCCAGACAGGTCAAAGCCAGGACATCGTCCGCATTGGACTCGTGGATTTTTCGAAGGCCCAGACCCTAAAAATCCGATCTGTTTCAGGTGGCTATCATTGGCTCAATGCCACGGGCCAAATTCTCGACACCCTAACCGAATCAACGCAAATATCCATCGAGGACAAGCAGTGGAAGGGGAACAACCTCCCCCTTGAAAACCATTTGATTTTACAACCCATCGTGCCTGGAAGTGTGTTGAGCATTCAGTCAGTCCACACCGGATACAGACAGGTCAGAGGGGTCCTGCATTTGTTCGCCGATTCTGAAGTCCGATGTATCTTGGAAACCCCATTAGAAGCTTACCTGCCTGGCGTTTTGGTCGCAGAAGCGGGCAAAGGCCATTTCCCTGATTTTTACGAGGCACAGGCCATTGTCAGCCGCACGTATACGGTTCAATCCATGGGACGCCATCGGCCAGAAGGCTTTGACCTGTGTAACAGCGTTCATTGCCAAGTATTCCAAGGGATTAGCACAGTAAATGACACCATTTTGTCTGCGGTCATGTCCACGCGCGACCTGATTTTAATCGATGCGAACACGCGTCCCATTACGGCGGCTTTTCACTCCAACTGTGGTGGACATACACAGGGCTCTGAGGCTGTTTGGCAACATGCTCTTCCCTACTTAAAAGGAGTGCAAGATTCCTTCTGCTTAACCTATCCTCACAGCCACTGGGAACAGCTCATCGATGCGAAGACTTGGCAAAATTGGCTGCAATCCAAAAGAGGTGATTCACTTCCGCCTGGTCAATGGCTGCCCACAGAAAGAGAATCCTTCTTGATGAATCGAGAAGATGCCATTCGAACTTCCCAAGCACGGAAAGCGTTTGGATTTCGTTCGGGGTTTTTTATCACATTGCATGAAGGGGACTCCATTCGCGTCATCGGCCGGGGATTCGGTCACGGTGTCGGCATGTGCCAAGAAGGTGCTATGGGACGTGCCAAGGCCAATCACGACGCATGGGATATCTTGTCCCATTATTACCACAAGGTCAGCCTGACGCCATGGCAGAACGCCCAACTTGAGTAAGCGTGACGCGTCAGAGTCCTTGAATCGAGAACTTTTTGGGGTACTCCACCTTGTAGGAAAAAGACAGGGTTTTCTGGGCACCTGGAGATAAGGTCATCTCCCATGTAATCCACCCTGTAACCGGATCAAGTTCGCCTCCATCCAAACTTTCGACAAAGACTTCAATGTCAGAGCTTCTTGACACGGGTATCCGATCTATAATCCGAACTTTCACAGAACGACTGTGCTGGTTCACCACGTCCACTTGAAATGCCTGAACCGTTCGTTTTGTGCCCCCTAAAGCCGAACTGGAGCATAATTCCATCAGACGTTTCCGACTAGATCGTACACGACCATCTTGTCCCAATGGAATTTCCAACGTATCCCCTGGAGCCGGAAGTGCCATTTCAAACACTCCACGATACGCTCCACCTGCAACGACCTGCACGTCTCCTGCCATCAACTGTGCTTCGCTCCAGTCGGCACTTGCTGCCAGTTGAAATGATTCATCGGAATATTCAGGCATGACCAAATAGGTCAAGTCGCTGTTCAAGCGCAACGTTTCCAAAGGGATGCGTTCCGGCGTTCCATTTCCAGATATCCGAACGGGCAATTGCGGCGTGAAGGCAAGCCGTTGGATCGCAGAACCTGTGGCATTCATCAGTGGCTGTATCTCCGTCGTTGCTATCGTCTCGAGTCCGGGACCTTCGCTGCGTTGCAAGGACTTGCTTGAAGCCCAATCATAACCACTTTGAGACGCTGATGACCGAACCAAAGAAAGCTCTAGCGGCAATAAATTGGGCGGTGAAAGGGACTCAAGAGGGTTTCCTGCCAAAAATCGAATCGGCAGACCATTCCATTCTACCCCCGTCTTTTGGACCACATGGGCAAACCGTTTCAACTTCACAGCTCCGTCATCGGAAACTTCAGCATCGTACGCTGTTCGCCAAAAGGCATCCTGCGCTAAATAGGCAACCTCCACCTTTCCCTTCACCCCCTTGGGACCAACGATGCGCATGATGATCTGCCCCTCCTCTTCATTCTGCAACTTCAAAATTTCTTGGCGCTCCTCTGCCAAGTCGCTCAGCTCATCCTTCAAGTCGCTCAACTCCATTCTCAACTCCAACATCAAATACTCAAGCTCTTTCACTCGACTTCGCCAAAAGTCAGCCAATTCAATCAAGTCTTCGACAAGAAGTGATTCACTTCCTCCCACTTTCCGATTTGCCTGAATCATGGCCAGTTCCTCAGAATAAACTGCCAACAGCGCATTTCTCATCGCCACCGTTCGCTCCGACGATTCAAACGCATCATCAATGCGTTTCAATGCGCTCAACGACTCCTCAGCACGAGAGGGTTTTTTTGCAATTTGAAAAGAATGGCCTGACAACCCCCATCCTTCCGGAAGGACCGTTTGAATGCTCCCAGCATCGATGCTTTTGGCTAGCCCGCCAATTTTGATCACAGCCCTGCCATTTGCATCCAACGTTACGCGGGCGCCACGTTGAATCAATGCACCGGACTCGTAAACCGCAACTTCATCAATCTCCCACTCGCTGTACTGAACATTTTCAGTCACTATCTGGGCCTGCGCATGCCAAGCAATGCAACTCAAGAAGAAAGACACGACAAGGACCTTACTCAATGGATGGTTCATATGAATTGATTTTATCAAATCTATTGCAGGCAAATTACGGTATCCTGCCAAATGCCATAACCGGCCCAAAGACCAATTCCTCCATCGATGTTGGATTCCATATTGGCAGGAAGAGAGAACGGACTTCCTTGACTTAAAATGAGGTTTTCATAACTGGCAATGGCATCATACACACCGGCATCAATCGCACACAACCTCACCGCCACGGTATCGTTCGCCTTAAAATAGCCCGATTCCCCGCTGGAAAAATCATCATCCCAAGCTGTACTTCCGGCGGCACTGCCTCGAAACGTTCCAAACTCAAAAGACAGGCCATTGAAAAAAGAATCGTCGAATACGCTTCCAAGCGGCGCTACAAAATCAGCGTCTTTTATCTCCCCAGCTAGCGGGTCCCATGTTGGACGCAGATTGATGCGTTTTGCGTACCATCGGTATGCATTGCCCGAAGAGTCCGGGTCTGTAAAAGAAGCATAAAGCAAACCGAGGGTGTCATTGCTTCCTGGAGCAGCCCAACGCATACTATCCAAAGGGATGGCCGGAAGAATTTCCGTTTCGGCGTGCAGCTCTTTCTCACCAATCAACACGTCCAATTCATAGGCATTGCCCGATTGACCGATCAATGCTTCATCGAAAGAGGTGTACACACAAAGGTTCAATGCACCCAACACCTCGGCAGGAAAACCGAGCAATTGTGCGGCTTGCTCCAAAGCCTCTGGAGTCAAGTCGCCCGTGCACAACTCATCCAATGCGATCGATTGACCTTGGTTCGAAATCTGAACTTCAGCTCCTGACAAAAAAGACTGCCCGACGCTACTTGCATCAACGGGATCAAAATACCCTTGAGCCAAACCGACAAAAACAATGGGCGCAGCCCCGCTTTCGATCTTTCCTTCAATCACATAAACCGTTTCAGTTTCAGGCAACTCCACTTCGATTTGCTGTTCGCAGCCAATCATCGAAAGTGAAGCAACAAACACCCACAAAAAACGAAACGAAGGAGGCGGCAAAGCCATGAGGGCGAAACGATTGATCAGCATGACACAAAAATACACGGGATGTTGGCTTGAAATGGTTGAAAATTTGAAGATAAATCGCCAAATGATTACAAAACATACGGGTGAATTAGAGCAAGGAGGAAGTAGATTTGTGTTCTAGATTTGCCCATGCTCAACCGACGACATATACGTATCAAAATCCTACACATCTTGTACGGATTTTATCAGGATTCAGACGCTGATGTCGTTGCAACTCGGAAAGCCCTCACTCACTCAGTGGGCAAAATGCAGGAATTGTACGTTCTGCTGTTGATGATGATTGGGGCCATGCAAGGCTTTGCCATTGATCGCATTGAGGCCGGACGAAAAAAACAGCTCCCTACCCCAGAGGATTTACATCCGAACACCAAATTTGTCACCAACAAGCCATTGCGCGCTTTGGCCAATAGTAAGAACCTGCAAAAAGCAGCGAGTGATTTAGGCGTTGGATGGGGAGACGATCAGGAAATGCTCCGAAAGATGTTCCGAAGCTTGCTTGAACACGAAGAGTACATCGAGTTCATGGCCTCAGAAGAACGCGGATTCAAGCACGACCGTGAGTACTTGATTCGGATTTTCAGGAAGCACATGATCACGAGTGAAGTTTTTCAAGAACGGCTCGAAGAACAAAGCATTTTCTGGAATGATGATCTTGACTTAGCTGCGTCAATGGCTATCAAGACCATCAAAACCATTCGCGAAACGGATGATGACATTACCCTGCTTCCTCTGTGGCGTGAGGATGACGATGACAAACAATTCCTTGAGACGTTGTTTGTGGAGTCATTGGCACAAGCTGAAGTCAACGAAATTCTCGTCACGGAAGCTGCAAAAAACTGGGAATTGGAACGCATTGCCCTCATGGATCGCATTCTGATGAAGATGGCATTGGCTGAAGCGAAATCCTTTTCATCCATTCCATTGAAGGTGACTTTGAACGAGTATATCGAGCTGTCCAAATATTACAGTACGCCCAAAAGCAATGGCTTTATCAACGGCGTTTTGGATCAGCTTTTTACACAATTGAAAAAGGACGGGACCATTGTCAAGATTGGCCGCGGTTTGATCGAATGATGCAGTGGTACATCCTTTTGACTTTGGGTTGTTTGACCATCGCTTCTTGCGGTGACACAAACGGTGGGCGCATTTCGACGGACATGATCCACATGCCGGCCACTGCGAGCGGATCTGAGGCTGCGGCACGGTCGGTACCGCAAATCCTTTTCACGGCTTTATCCATTGATCTAGGAACGCTCGTAGAAGGTCAGAGCGCCACAGCCATTTATGAATTCAGTAATTCAGGGAAGGCTCCTTTGGTTATCGCAGACGTTTCCACTTCGTGCGGTTGTACCGTTGCTCGGGACTGGCCGAGAAACCCCATCCAATCCGGTAAAAAAGGCCGCATTGAAGTGACCTTTGACAGTCGCTTGCGACCTGGACTCAACGAAAAGAGCATTTTTGTTGTTTCCAACGCAACCCCATCCACTACGGAACTCACTCTTAAGTCACTGGTCGTTGGTCCACAATCGTCGCCCATTGAACTCGACTCTAACGAAATTATAGACTCCAACTCATGACACTCTTTTCTATCCTATTTCAAGCACAAGCCGAAGGCGGCATGTCCTTTTTCCTCTTGATTGGCGGCATGTTCTTGATCATGTATTTCTTCATGATTCGCCCTCAAGTCAAGAAACAAAAAGAATCCAAGAAGTTCAGAGAAGGCATCTCCAAGGGAGATAAGGTCGTGACCATTGGAGGCATTCACGGCAAGGTGGTCGAAATGAATGAACGCACCATTCTACTGCAAATTGACGGCGCCAAAATTCGCGTCGAAAAATCAGCGTTGAATCCAACCGGCGAAGTTTCTGAAGAGGACATCAAGTCCAACAGCTAAGCCATGCGTTCGGACAACCAAAGCCAATCGATGTCTCTGCTCCTTGCATTGACTCCGGTTGTCATTTTGATTGCACTGCTCGCCGCAGATGTCATTGCTTTTGGGGAAGACAGCTCATATGGCGCCAATCAAATCGCCATGCTTTTTGCGGCATTTGTCTCTGGAGGCATCGGCATGCTGAGGGGGTTGAAATGGGAGGTCATCCGCGATGCCATCAGCAAGTCCATAGCGCAAACATCCGAGGCTATGCTCATCTTGTTGATGATCGGAGCGCTCAGTGGTACTTGGTTGATGGCCGGGATCATCCCTGCGTTTATCCATTACGGTTTGCAGGTTTTGAACCCTGAAATTTTCTTGTTCGCTGCATGTCTTATTTGCGCAGTGCTTTCATTGGCGACAGGCAGTTCTTGGGGAACCGTAGGAACCGTCGGTGTCGCATTGATTGGCATTGGAACCGCATTGGGACTCCACCCAGGATGGGTTGCAGGAGCGATTATTTCAGGAGCCTATTTTGGGGATAAAATGTCCCCTTTGAGTGACACCACCAACATTGCTCCTGCTGTTGCGGGAACCGATTTATTCACGCACATCCGGTACATGATGATTACCACCATCCCGAGCTTGATCATTGCATTGATCGTTTTTCTTTTTGCTGGATTTGGAGGTGGCGCGAGTGTTGAAACCTTGGAAATGAGTTTTGCAGAAGGGTTTGGCCAAGCTGTTGAGGCGAGTTTTAACATCCACGCTGGCTTGTTCATCGCTCCGGTGGTCCTGATTGCCCTCATCATCAAAAAAGTTCCAGCCGCTCCTGCCCTGTTTATTGGGTGTTTGCTCGGTGCGGTCACAGCGGTGGTCTTTCAACCCGAAATGGTCCGCAATGTTGCAGGCATCGGTCTTGAAGAAGGTAGCTACGCCATTGCCGCATTTACCGCATCAATTCAATCCATGGCGCTGGACACGGCGATCGTGACGGGGCATTCCATGGCGGATGAATTGCTAACTTCCGGTGGAATGGCCGGGATGCTCAACACCGTTTGGTTGATCATTTGTGCCATGACGTTTGGAGCAGTTATGCAAGCGACCGGAATGCTTGGAAGGATTACTCAAGTCCTCTTAAATGGAGTACAGTCGACCTTTGGCTTGGTCGCGAGAACAACCGGTACGTGTCTTGCTTTCAACGTATTGACATCCGATCAATACCTCGCCATTGTCATTCCAGGCAATATGCTCAAGGACGCCTATGCTGAGCAAGGATTGGCCCCTGAAAACTTAAGCAGAACGTTAGAAGACACTGGAACCGTGACCAGTGTTCTCATTCCATGGAATACCTGCGGTGTAGCCCAAAGCGGTATTTTGGGAATCTCCACATGGACGTATTTGCCTTACTGCATCTTCAATTTGGTCAGCCCCATCATGACGCTGACCATTGCGGCTATCGGATTTCGAATTCGAAAACTGGAGCGTCCGACGGCGTCCTAACGGCCCGTTTTTTTTTGACTTTAGTGCTTCTTCGAACTGAGAATGAAATCCTCCTCCCAAAAGAAAAGTGTCACAGCGAGTGACGGATCTGATGATAAAATCGTCATCCGAGGAGCCCGAGAACACAACCTGAAGAACATTGATCTGACCATACCGAGAAATCAATTGGTCGTGCTCACAGGAGTCAGTGGTAGCGGCAAGTCCAGCCTCGCTTTTGACACCATATACGCTGAGGGGCAACGGCGGTATTTGGAAACCTTTTCCGCTTACGTACGTCAATTCATGGGGGGATTGGAGCGACCCGATGTCGACCAAATCACTGGGCTGAGCCCTGTTATTAGCATTGAGCAAAAGACCATCAGCAAAAACCCACGCTCAACAGTCGGGACCATCACGGAACTGCATGACTTCTTGCGCTTGGCGTACGCACGGGCTGCAGATGCGTTCAGTCTGCGCACAGGAGAGCCCATGGTGCGCTTTTCCGATGAGGAGATGGTCTCCAAATTGCTGAGTGAATTCAATGGAGAAAAAATCCTGATTCTCGCTCCACTCGTAAAGGGTCGAAAAGGGCACTACCGGGAGTTGTTTGAGCAAGTTATGAAGCAGGGGTATGTGCGTGCACGCATTGACGGCTCTTTGGTGGAACTCGAACCGGGACACCGCGTTGATCGATACAAGGTGCATGACATCGAATTGGTTGTTGACCGCTTAGCCGTAACCCTCGGTGATGAAACACGCATTCTTCGGTCTGTCCGTACTGCGCTGACTATGGGCAAAGGCTCCATGAGTGTTTTGCCACACGACGGCGTTGAGCTGAGGCACTTTAGCCGAAATCTGATGTGTCCAACAACGGGTCTCGCCTATCCTGATCCTGAACCCAACCTGTTCTCCTTCAACTCCCCTTATGGAGCTTGCTCTCATTGCAATGGTTTAGGCCAAATCGCCGAGGCAGATGCGGCACTCATTGTACCGGATCACTCCAAGAGCATCTTTGCTGGCGGAATTGCACCGCTCGGGGACCTCAAGAGCTCACGCGCCTTGAACATCATTGAGGCCTTGTTAAAGCGGGAAGGATTGACCCTCAAAACCAAAATTCAAGACCTCGACGAGTCCATCATCGGTCAACTTTTATACGGGTCGGACACCTTGGTAACGCTTGAGGGCAAAGGCGGCTTTAAACCCACGAATGTGCGATGGGATGGCGTAATTGCTACCATCGAAAAAGCAGCCGAACAAGGCAATTCCGTTCCTCTGAAGCGATGGGCGCAACGGTTTATGAAAAAACGAACGTGTCCTGAATGCAGCGGCTCACGTTTGAGCGAGATCAGCTTGCACTTCAAATTGGCCGGCAAAAACATTGCTGAATTGGGGCACATGGACTTGAGGTCGCTTGCCTTGTGGTTCGAAGACTTGGAACCCCAACTGTCCGGACGGCAAAAAACCATTCTCAAAGAGCCACTCAAGGAAATCCGGAGTCGACTGGGATTCCTAGTCGATGTTGGGTTGGAGTACTTGGCCTTGGACCGTTCAGCACGCACGCTTTCGGGTGGCGAAGCACAACGTATCCGCCTTGCGACGCAAATCGGCAGCAAATTGACGGAAGTCCTGTACATCTTAGACGAACCCAGTATTGGGTTACACCAGCGTGACAATACACGACTGATCCGGAGTCTTCAAGCCCTCCGGGACGCGGGGAATTCTGTTTTGGTGGTTGAACACGATGAGGAGATGATGCTCGCAGCCGATCACCTCATTGACATTGGTCCCGGCGCCGGGATTCACGGCGGACACATTGTGGCACAAGGAGACCCGCTCACCCATTTGAAAGGAGACAGTTCCACAGCAGCCTATTTGACCAAACGACTGCGCATTGCCATTCCGGCAAAAAGGAGAAAAGGCAACCGCAAGTCTATCACGCTCACAGGAGCTACAGGCAACAATCTCAAGTCGGTTAAACTCAAAATCCCGTTGGGTACATTGACGTGTATCAGCGGCGTAAGCGGTAGCGGTAAAAGCAGTTTGATCAACCAGACGTTGTATCCGATACTGCACAACCACTGCTACGAAGAAACCAAGGTGCCCCTGCCCTACAGCAAGATCACTGGCTTGGACCATACAGACAAGGTGATCGCGATCAACCAAAGTCCCATCGGAAGAACACCGCGTTCGAATCCAGCCACTTACACTGGTATGTTCAACGAAATTCGAACGCTATTTACCAAACTTCCGGAGGCAGCTATTCGTGGCTACAAACCGGGCCGATTTAGCTTCAATGTTTCCGGAGGACGTTGTGAAGAATGTAAAGGAGCCGGCTTGAGGACGATTGAGATGAATTTCTTACCTGATGTGCACGTCGTTTGTGAAACCTGTAAAGGGAAACGCTACAATCGTGAAACACAGGAAGTGCGGTATCGCGGTAAATCCATTGCCGATGTCTTAGACATGACCGTCAATGATGCGGTGACCTTTTTCGATGCCTTCCCCAAACTCAAGCGATTGACCAAGACATTGCAAGATGTCGGATTGGGTTACATTACGTTGGGACAGCAATCAACGACACTTTCAGGAGGAGAAGCACAACGTGTCAAATTGGCGACTGAATTGGCGCGCGTGAGTACAGGAAGCACCATATACTTGCTAGATGAACCCACTACCGGCTTGCATTTTCAGGACATTCAAATGCTCATCAATGTCCTCCAACGGCTGGTCGACCAAGGAAATACCGTCTTGGTCATCGAACACAACATCGATGTACTAAAAGTAGCCGATCACCTCATCGATGTCGGGCCCAATGGAGGTCAAGCAGGAGGCGAAATTGTCGCTACAGGAACTCCCGAAGAGGTTTCGATTTGCAAAGAGAGCGCAACTGCCCCATTTTTACGAACGGCGCTTGAGGCGGAATAAACACACTTATTATGAAGAAAGGATATAAGCAAAGAGATTGGAACGAGTCAAAAACGAATGATAGTTGGTCCATTTTCAAAATCATGGGCGAATTCGTCCAAGGATTCGAAACACTCCAACGCATTGGACCGTGCATCAGCATCTACGGGTCTGCGCGTATGGCTGAGGACTCTGTTGTCTACAATCAATCGCGTGAAGTCGCCAGGCAATTGAGCGAACGCGGATACGGTGTGATTACGGGTGGAGGCCCCGGTGTCATGGAAGCGGGAAACCGAGGAGCACATGATGCAGGCGGCACGTCTGTGGGGCTGAACATTGAATTGCCTTTTGAGCAGCACAACAATCCTTACATCGATCCCGACAAGAGCATTGACTTTGATTACTTTTTTGTTCGAAAAGTCATGTTTGTCAAATATTCTCAGGGCTTTGTGGTCATGCCAGGAGGCTTTGGAACCTTAGACGAATTGTTCGAGGCCCTTACCTTGGTCCAAACATCCAAAGTTGAGCCCGTTCCGATCATCTTATTCGACTCCAGCTTTTGGTCCGGTCTTGTTGATTGGATGAAAACAACGCTATCCGATCGTTACCACACCATTAGCCCTACTGACCCTGATTTGTTTCATGTTGTTGACACTCCTGAGGAAGTGGTCAAGGTCATCGATGCATTCTACTCCAAATCATTACTTCGTCCCAATTTCTAATTTACATACGATGAACAACAACATCAAAACGTGCATGGCCTTGATTCTATCAGCCACAGTATCCATTTCAGCCTATGCACAATTTCCGTTTGAAGGATCTGTCTTCACAGACGAATACGTTGCTCTGCAAGACCCTACCTTACTGGACATTGAGATCGGATGGGATGATCCGGAGCTTCTAATCCCATTGCCTTTTACTTTTTCTTTTGGTAACATCCAGGCTTTTGAGATGAATCTCGGAGGAACAGGTGAAATGCTATTTGCAATGGATGAAATCGGCAACATGAATATCCTGTGGCCGCTGAGCCTCGATGTCATGGATGTATCCAACTCAATGAACGCGGACCCGGAGGATGTCAGTACGATTGGCTATGAAACGCAAGGCAACGAACCCAACCGCATTTTTAAAATGGAGTGGAACAATTGTGGTCTTTACGATGAAATTTATCAATTTGGCACTGCAGATATCCGCGTCAATTGGCAGGTATGGTTGCACGAAGGCTCTGGAATAATTGAATACCGATTTGGCCCAACAACCCTGACCGAGGAGGACATCTTGTCCTTTTTAGAAGGATACCCCCTCACTTCTGGCATCATCCTCAACTTCGATTACGAAGGCTACTCTGGCGACGTTTATTTTGCCGCAGGAGATGCCTCTGACCCGACTTGGTCACTGAATACGGACTTTTACAACTGGTATTACAGTGGGGAATCGTTGACGAATGCCCCACAAGAGGGAACCGGATATCGTTTCAATGGGACTTCAACATTCATTGCTGAAGCTGAAGTCGTGAACAACGCTTTCCAACTCTTTCCTAACCCCGCAACATCAACCTGTGTGGTTTCCAACCTAAAGGAGACCGAACAACAGTATGTATGCCTTTCTGTTGCAGGAACAATCGTAGACCAATGGACGCTCGCACCGCAAGCGACGCAGCGATTGGATGTTTCGGGATTTGCCCCTGGACTGTATGTGATCCAAACGGACCAAGGTGCATCTCAAAAACTGATGATTCACTAAGGACTGGCTGGAATTATTGGATCATTACGGGCACGCTTCTACGCTGGCCGTCTTTCATCCACTCCACCAAGTAAATACCGGGTGACCAGGACGATACGTCCCAGGTCATTCGGTATTTTCCGTTCATATCACCCGACTGCATCAAACGACCGGATGTGTCAAAAACACGCCATGATACGCCGTTCGGATTGATATTGTTCAAGCGCAATGTCATCGATTCATTGGCAGGGTTCGGATACACCGTGAACCCAGCGTCGACGAAACTTTCTTGCACATTCATCTGGGGCTCAAAGCCAATGGTGAATACACCGTGCTCCGGCAGGTCAACTTCGGCTGACCAATATGCGCCATTGTTTTGCAATGGGTAAAAGGCGGGCGCGCTTCCCACTTCAAAATTCTCAGCATCATCCACGATGACACCGATTGCGGCAGAAGCAAATAGCTCACAGACACCCGCATCAGTAAATTGGAGCTGAACCGTACCGGCGTCACCAATCTCTTCAGCAGCCCACGTACGGGCCAATCGACTCGATAAAAATGGATAACTGGTCACAACCTCCAACGCTCCTCCGTCATGGCCCCAAAAGAGGTAATCTCCATCATCCAATGCTTGGGGGTTGCTGACTCGAACGACACCGATTCCCTGAGCATCATCATGCCGGTCCCATTCGTTCTCCCGTCCAATTCCGGCGACGTCCTCTGAGAAATCTTCCCTGAAATAATGTTGGATGCTCCCCATGGAAATGCCATAGCGCGCCGCTACATAATTGGACACAATGGTGCGATGAGATTCAAATAATTTCGTTCCATAAATGAAGTGCTCTGCAATGTCGCCCTCTCCAAATCGATTGTCAAAATCCCAGCCGAGACGCACTTCAACATTGGAGTTTTCAGCACGCGACCCAATGTTCGATCCCGGGAAGGGAATGCGCAAATCGTTTACAATCGTCTGGAAGTTTTGATCCCAATCGGATTGCCCATAGATCACCCCATAAAATTGAGGCAGCGAAGCGTCAACAATCCAATAAGGCGTCGCCTGAGCATAATTTCCATTGTCATCGATTACAACGGCTTGGTAAGAACTCTGGTTCTTCCATGGATGCAAAATGAACCCATTGTCTTCGCGAGCACTGCCCAACCAACCGTGTTCATTCCACGCAACGTCCTCTCCTTTCGCCACCGTAAATGCTGAGATTTCGCGATGCATCGGGACGACTGAAGCCACAACACAATCATTCATCCCATCAAATGACAAAGCTGCACGGCCGTTGATGGCGGCGCTTTGCAAAGCGGGGTTGGCCTCGACTTCATTTTGCGTGGCCGAAAGGACGTTGCCAGACAACACATCACGCCATTCAGCAACCGCCATGCCATCTGTAGCATCTTGACCTTCAGCGGTAAACGTGCCTTGGTCACCCCGCAACCAAAGCGTGAGTGAGGAGGCATCGCCAACCCCACCAGGCCCCCAAGGACCCAATGGTTCTGGAACCGGGTGGTAGACCAAACGCAACGTGTCGGATGCCGCATTGGCCAACCCATATCCATCTTGCTCAATCGCAACACCTTCCGGGACGACGAGCTCAATGGGACCATAGGCAATGGGCGCCACGACACACGTAAAGCCGTCCTCATCGCTCTCCAAAGAAGTGATCACAGCATTGGTAACGTTGATGTCTTCAGCGACAAATGATTCCATAGGAACATCCAGCAGGTTCCGACGGAATGCAATGGACACCGGTGCCGCTCCAAAAATGGACGTTTCACCAGATGCAGAAATGAGATGGGCAATAGGAGGAAAACCTTGGGTCGCTCCTTGTGCGTCTGTTTCCCACATGCCTCTCCCATAGGTTCCAGCCCGTATCCGTCGTGGATCATTCGGTCCGTTGCCTGCATACAATTCCAATTCCGTCACACGGACAGTTAGAGGCAGTCCTTCCGAATAATCGATCCACAATGAATCCGCATTCGACCAATAGTAAACCCCCATATCAGTGCCTGCATACAAGCCTCCTGTTCCCGATGTATCACACACCAATGTATTCACAGCCACACCGGGTAAATCACCTTCCATTTCAGTCCAATTTTCACCGAGATCTGAAGAATGCCACACCCGATTGCTGAAGCCGATGTACACTGAACTCGAGTCCCCCAATACCGTTTCAACCGCTAGAACTGGCTGCGCGCTCAACGGCAGGGCATCGCTGAGATCGACCCAGGTTACACTGTCAGCTTGAATCAACGCTGAATCACAGCGAAAGAGCTTTCGACTTCCTTCCGTTGCAAATAAAATGTTCTCATTGCTTCGATGCCGATGCACTACACGCATCGTAGTCAGGTCGTTCCCTCCTAGCTCAGAACTGATCCGTTCCCAAACAATGCTATCCCTTACAGGGTGTTTGATGTTGGTGCTTCTCCAAACGTTGAGCAGCCCAACAAACATCGTTGAAGGGGTCTCGTAAGAAAGTGTAAAAGGAGTCGACCACGCGCCGCCTTCGTCAATGCCCAGCTCTCCGTTGGCAACAATCGTTTGGGACTGGATTCCAGGGCCAGTTCGATACAGCCTTCCATATTGCGAACTGGAAAAGAACCAATCCGGATCGATCGGGTCATAAATACACTCAAACCCGTCACCGCCGCTGCCACGTGACCACTGAACCCCATTGAACAAATAGGTACCGTTGTCTTGGTAGCCATTCATGGCATCCGTTCCGGCGTGGGGACTTTGTCCAATTTTATAGATTTCACCGGTGACAATGCCGTTGCTCATATCCGTCCATTGTTGGTTGTTGTCATAGCGATACACTCCACCATCGTTGGCAAGCCAAATTTCGTCGGTATGCGGATTTGCGACCAATGCATGTTGGTCAACGTGCGTAAAACTATCCTGGATGTCAAGCCAAGTCGCTCCCCCGTCATCTGATCGTTTCATTCGGATACTTCCGACATACACCCGATCTACAACAACAGGGTCCGCTTCGAGGCAGAGATCATACCACGCTTGGCCTCCATCTTGATCTCCCGAAGCGCTCCACGCCATGATGTTGGGGCTATCACTCATTTCCTCAAAATTCACCCCTGCATCTGTCGACTTGAAGAAGGCTCTGAATTCATAGGTGCCCGTGGAGAGCACATACACGTTGTCCGGGGCGGCTGGCGTAACAGCGATGCACATCCGAGTGCTCGGGTTGATGCCATCATTGATGTAATCCCAATTGTCCCCACCGTCTTCACTGCGCCAGAATCTTCCTTGCCCTGTGCTGTAAACGATTTCCGGATTCGTTGGATGAAAACAAAGGTCCTTGTAATTCTGGGTATTAGACGAAACCTGCTCCCACGTGACACCGGCATCAACAGAACGAAACACACCGCTATTCGTGGCTGCAAATACGCGATCATCATCCGTTGGATGAACCAAGATGTCACCTACCGTCAGATTGGCCATACCGTCGTTGACAAAATCCCACGTCAAGCCGCCGTCGACCGATTTCATCACCCCCATCCCGGGACTATCTGATGCGTCGCGGTCACCAGTTCCGATATAAACAATCTGAGGATTGATTGAAGAGAATGCAATGGAACTAACCCCCAGTGTTGGCAAATCGTCTGTATTTGTCACCCACGAACCTCCTCCATCGTAGCTACGCCAAAGTCCGCCAGCAGGAGCACCCGCAAAGATGATTTGATCGTCATTTGGATGGAATGCAATGGCATTCATTCTTCCCACACCCCGAATGTGCTCTCGCGTCGTAATATTGGTCAACGTGGGCCCGCACACTTGCCAATTCCCGTTTGCTGAACGTCCCGACTCCCTACCCTGCATGATGCTGCGGTGAGCCTCGACTGAAGCATCCGAACCAATGGCAAATCCCTGGTCATCCGTTCTGCCGTCCATGAGGTGCAACCACCGTTCAACTTGCTTGTAGCCTGACCCCTTGACACGTTCCTTCCCTTCCCAATGTGCTTCAAACACAGCACGAACATCGGCTGGTTTCACATCAGGAGATTGCATCAAAACAGACCAATCAGGATCTTGTTCTTGCGGGGTTTGACTGCTCGCATAACGAGGGAAAAAGAACGCAAGCGAAAGGGCCAAGTAGGTGAAATAAAACCCACCAAACTTAAAGGGTGCTGTTAAAATCATGGCAGCAATTTAGCACCCAACCGACAGGATGTCCGCTGCAATCATCTCAATCGACACTTCAAGGGTCAGAATGGCAGTTTTTTCACCCGTGTATCGCATTGGCTCGGTCATTGAAAGCATCAATGAAAATCGAATTCAAGCATCATGCAAAAAGGAAACATCAACGTTCAAACGGAAAATATTTTTCCCATCATCAAGAAGTTCCTCTACAGTGACCATGAGATCTTCCTCCGCGAGTTGGTGTCCAATGCTGTAGACGCAACACAAAAGCGAAAAACGCTTGCGAAGCTTGGCGAAATGCCTGCCGTCGAAGGAGAAACGTCCATAGAAGTGATCATCGACTCGGAGGCCAAGACATTGACTATTCGCGATCGGGGCATTGGCATGACCGAAGAAGAAGTCAATAAATACATCAACCAAATTGCCTTCTCAGGAGCGACAGAATTCTTGGACAAGTACCAAGGAGATGATGCGAAAACCGCCATCATTGGCCACTTCGGTTTGGGGTTCTATTCGGCCTTCATGGTCGCCAAGCATGTAGACATCATTTCTTGGAGTCAAAAAGAGGACAGTACGCCTGTCCAATGGACGTGCGACGGTTCACCCGCCTACGAAATTGGAGAAGCGACTAAGGACGAGCGGGGCACTGACATTGTGCTGCACATTGCTGATGACAGCCAAGAGTTTTTGGAGCAAGCGCGAATTGATGGCATTCTGAACAAGTATTGCAAGTTCATGCCGGTCGAAATCATTTCAGGAACAACCAGCAATTGGGAAGATGATCCTTCGGGCGAAAAGGACGAAAATGATGCCGTCAAGAAAATCGAAACGAAGGTTCCGAATGTCATCAACAAGACCCAACCCTTGTGGAGCCGACAGCCTGCGGACCTGAAGGATGAGGATTACCAAGAGTTTTACAAGGATCTGTACCCGATGAATTTCGAGGATCCATTGTTTCACATTCACCTCAACGTGGACTTCCCATTCAATTTGACGGGCATCCTCTACTTCCCGCAGCTCAAAAAAGAGATGGAGTTGCGCAAGGACAAAATTCATTTGTATTCGAATCAGGTGTTTATCACGGACAACGTCGAGAACATTGTCCCTGACTTTTTAACGATGTTGCACGGCGTCATTGATTCACCGGACATTCCTTTGAATGTGTCGCGCTCTTATCTGCAAGAAGACGCCAACGTCAAGAAAATTAGCGGCCACATCTCCAAGAAAGTCTCAGACAAATTGGGTTCAATGTTCAAAAAGGACCGAGAGACCTTTGCCGCACAATGGGATGACTTGCGCATTTTCGTTGAATACGGAATGCTGACAGATGAGAAGTTTACAGAGCGCGCAAAGAAATTCTTACTCTTCAAGGACACCGAGGGCGAATGCATGACACACGAAGAGTTGATTGCTGCTATTGGAGAAACCCAGAAGGATAAAAGTGGTAAGGTCATCTTACCCTATACGAACAATCCAAAGGGACAACACGCCTTTATTGAACCGGCAAAAGAGCGTGGATATAAAGTGTTGGTCATGGAGGGGCCCTTGGCATCCCACATGGTTCAAAAACTAGAAGAGGCTTATCCTGATGTTCAATTCAAGCGTGTTGACTCAGATGTCATTGACAACTTGATTGAAACGGACGAAGCCTCGACCAGCGCCTTGGATGAGAAGCAGGAAGAAACGCTCAAGCCCATTATCGAAGGAGCCTTCCCAGCAGGAACATACAAAGTGAAGTTTGTAGCGATGTCTCCATCAGCAGCACCAATCACCATTACCCGAGCTGAATTCATGCGCCGGATGAAGGAACAGCAAGCAGTTGGTGGCGGAGGATTTCAGATGTTCGGGGACATGCCCGAAAATTATGAGGTCGCCGTCAATGCCAATCACCCGATGGTGCAAAAGTTGTTGAACGAAACGGACGCTGAAGAACAAGCCAAACTGGCCAAACGAGCTGGAAACTTAGCCCGATTGTCTCAAGGCTTGCTAGAAGGCGCCGAGCTTACTTCCTTCATCACGGAAGGCTATTCTGAACTTTCGTGAGCAATTACGGTCCATGGATCGGAGGTGCCATCGGTTGGGCTTTAGGCGGCCCAATCGGTGGCATCTTGGGGTATTCGTTCGGTAAGATGTTTGCCGGAGGATCTTCTGGAGCACCCCAACAAAACCCAACGGGGCGTGACACCAGCCGATCAACACGATCAGGTGATTTCGCCGTTTCGCTGCTTGTTCTGAGTGCCGCTGTTATGAAAGCCGATGACAAGGTTCTCAAATCTGAGCTTGACTTTGTCAAGTCCTTTTTGAAAAACAATTTCGGACCAGCACAAGCGGATCAGTTGACCTTAATGTTGCGTGAGACTCTGAGTCAATCCATCGATACGCGGGGTGTTGCAGAGCAAATTCGTCTACAGATGGATCACGCTAAGCGACTCTTGCTTCTGCAATACCTGTTTGGAATTGCCAAAGCAGATGGACACATCCACAGCTCTGAATTGGATGTGATTCGGCAAATTGCCAAATGGCTCGGAATCCATGAGCGCGACCGCGTCAGTATTGAGGAAATGTTCCAAGCAGGAAAGGCCGATCCGTTTTCTGTTTTGGAAATAGACCCATCCAGCACGGATTCAGAAGTCAAAAAAGCCTATCGCAAAATGGCCGTGAAATTTCACCCTGACAAAGTCCAAGATTTGGGTGAATCGCATCAAAAACAGGCCAAAGAACGGTTCATTGCGATTCAGGCCGCTTATGAACAAATCAAACTCGATCGAGGTATGAAATAGGAAATGAGCGTGTCTTCATTGAACATCCTTAGATTTGGCGCTTCCTAACTGACTCACGACACACACTTTTGACCACATGAACCACTCCATTTCGGCCTATGCTATAGCCGCTTTGCTAGCGATTTCCAGTGCCTTTGCTCCGATCAATGAGCTTTCAGCTCAGCGTTCCAAAAAGAACAAGAAAGGCAAGACATCGTCTTCAGAGGGACGACCAGAGAAGAAAGACGCCATTAAATCGCTGTCTGATCTCACCAAAACGTGTGCTTTGGATTCAGGGCTTTTTTCCATGTATTCCGACACGGCTTCTGGGGAAAGCTGGTTCATCGTTCCCGATTCAATGCTCGAGAAGGAGTTTATTTACTTTTCTCACATCAATGATGGAGTCGCACAATCGGGTTTTACACGAGGCAGCTATCGCAACTCGAAAGTCATTTCATTTCACAAGCATTTCGACCGCATTGAAATCCATGCGGAGAACACAAATTATCACTTCGACTCCACTTCTCCGCTTGCTCGAGCTTCTTCAGCCAACATCAACACTCCCATTTTGGCTAGTCTTAAAGTGGAAGGCATGGACTCCTCAAAAACTGTATTTGCCATTTCAGGAGATGCCCTGTTCTTGCAAGAAGCCGTTGAGATGGTCAAGCGTCCCTCGCGCAAGCCTGGAGATGGAGTCTTGGGCAAACTCTCACGAGACAAGTCAAAAATCACACGGATTAACAACTATCCCGCCAACACCGAAGTGTCCGTGGATTACGTGTATGACAACCCGGCCCCAAAACGAGGAGGTGCTGCGTTGGAAGACGCGCGCTATGTGACGGTATCGTATCAGCATAGCATTCTTCAAATGCCTGAAAACGATTTCACGCCACGACCTGATGATGCCCGCATTGGATATTTCAGCACACAGACAGAAGACATGACGTCCGCTTCATCCACCCCATGGTTGGACATGATTCACCGGTGGAATTTGGAAAAAAAGAATCCCGACGCGGCCATTTCAGACCCCATTCAACCCATTGTTTGGTGGATAGAAAACACCACTCCGTATGAATTTCGCGACATTATTCAAGCTGGAGTAGAAAAGTGGAACATGGCCTTCGAGCCCCTTGGGTTTAGCAATGCCGTTGAAGTGCGTATTCAACCCGATACGGCCCTGTGGGATGCAGGAGACATTCGTTACAATGTACTTCGGTGGACATCCTCTCCATCTCCGATGTACAGCGGTTATGGCCCCAGCTTTGTCAACCCCAAAACTGGAGAAATTTTAGGTGCCGATATCATGCTCGAATGGAGCGGAATGACCGGTAGACTATGGCGTTCCGAAGTCTTCCAAAAGGCCGGAATGATGGATTTCCCTGAACAGGAGGCTGACATCACATCTTCTCGCGCTTTGGCTGCAGAGTGGATGCACCGATGCGATGCAGGCGCAGTTCAAGCGCAGCAAACTCTTTTTGGATTTGCAGCATTGCGTGCCCGCTCCTTTACCGATGAAGATCAAGAAAAGTTTACACGTGAAACCTTGCACCGCTTGGTGCTGCATGAAGTTGGACACACGTTGGGATTGAGCCACAATATGGCGGGTTCCACCATGCTCAGCCCAGAGGATTTGAAAGATCGTGCGATCGTAAATGCCCAAGGCATGAGCAACAGTGTCATGGATTATCCCGCAATCAATTTCACCAAAGAAGAATCAGATCAAACGAAATTCTACGATGACCAGCCCGGCCCCTATGACATGTGGGCAATTGCCTATGGTTACTCGAGTGGACTTGATGACTCGGATGCAGAAGGCGCTCGACTTGAAAGCATCTTACAGCGGTCCACTGAGGCCAACTTGATGTTTGGTAATGATGCCGACGATATGCGACGCCCTGGAGGCGGAATGAATCCCGACGTCAACATCTATGACCTGTCAAATGATCCAGTCGCATATGCAGCAGAACGCTGTGAATTGGTCAACGACCTGCTTCCTCAACTGGTAGACATGTATGGCAATGACAGCCAAGACAGCTATATGGAGGTGCGCCGGGCCTATTTAACGCTCACCGGAGAATACGCGACTCAACTCGGCGTGATGACCCGTCAAATTGGAGGTATTCGTTACAACAGGGCGCGCCCATCGCAACAAGAAGGCGCTCCACTTCAACCTGTGTCGAAGAATGATCAAAAGGCTGCCATGAAAGCATTGGCCACGTATGCCTTCGCTCCCTCTGCCTTTGATGCATCGCAAACGATTTACGGTTACTTGCAAGGCCAGCGTCGCGGATTCGGATTCTTCAGCGAACCTGAAGACCCGAAAATTCATGCGAGAATCTTAAGTGCTCAACAAAGAGCGCTCGCGCATCTACTGCATCCCCGAGTGCTGCAGCGTATTACCGACGCAGGGAATTATGGCAACACCTATGGTTTGGATGCCTATATGACTGATTTGACAACAGGCATTTTCAAAGCAGACCTCAGAACCTCTGTCAATACGGTACGACAGCAACTTCAGATTGCTTACGTCCAAGGCCTCATCGCGGCATTGGACCCCGCAAAGAAGTACGATGTGATCGCACAATCCATGGTGTTGTCTTCACTGAAGCGCATCCAGCGAGAACAAAAATCAGCTTCATCGCCTGATGGGCTCACCCGAGCGCATCGCGGCCACATTCTCTTCATCATTGAGAAAGCTCTCGAGAGCTAAGGAATATTTGTTCCGGTACAGAAAGGCGAGATCTCTTGGAGGTTTCGCCTTTTTTAGTCGACCGAACGGGCGCCAGGAAACAACGTCTCGAGTGTTATTTCTCGAAAAGAAAAAATACCTCTGACCTTCCGGTGCACGAAGCCTCCAAACAACTCACCCAACAGACCAAAAGGCAAGGCGTAGTGAAGCACATCTTCCATCAGCACTCCCCCATTGTCAGGAGTAAAACGATGCATGTGATGCCAGAATCGGTAAGGACCGAAACGTTGCTCGTCTATGAAGTAGACCCCCTTTTCTTCATGCGTGATTTCGGTGACCCATTTCATGGGAATCCCGAAGAGAGGCTTGATCGTGTAGCAGATAATGTGACCACTAAATGTTTTCTCACCGCCTCCAGAAAGAATCTTGAAGGACATGTCATTTGGAGTGATCCGATCTAAGTTTTCTGGAATACTGAAAAACTCCCATGCCTCCTCAGGTTTTAGAGGAAGCCATTGACGGGATTGGAGGCGATGCAATTTCATAAATCTCTAACGCATCAAATGCCGTATTGTTCAAAGTGGCATTTAAAAATTGAAGCAAAAAAATGAAGCACCCGCCGTTGCAGATGCTTCACTACGATTCACAACTAGGTCCTCCAAGAACTAATGTTCAATGACCTAAATCAAATATATACCATTCAACGTTAAATAACAATTATTCATAACTATTTCAATGGCTTCCGTCGTGTTTTTTAAGCATCTATTCTTCACCTGCCATTTTATCCATTGAATGAAGATGTGTCCCTACTTTTGGCACATGTCCTCCAAGACGATTTTACACGTTGCCCTCATTGCAGGTGCAGCTTTCTTTTCGGCTCTCCCAGCGCGCTGTTGGAGCCAATCTGACCTCGAATTTTGGAAGGAACAAACCGTCCAACGAATCAATTGTGCGGATTTTGAATCGTTCCAGAGTCGTTTTCCAACGTGGTACGATTCAAACGCAGTGCCCACCATCAAGGATTCCGTTCCGGAGCTGGACGCATTGGAAAGAGCGCTACAACCATGGGGTCAAGATCCTGAACTTGAAGATGCTTGTGTACAATCCCTGCTAGAAGGAAACATGCTGCGGCTGCAAATCTTGCATGCGATGCACGGTTTATACGGCAAGGACATTGAACGCGCGTTGGCTTTGAAAGAAATCCCATCTTCATTTCAATGGATTCCAGTTCTCGCATCAGCCTACAACCATGCTTTCAATAGCGGCAATAAACGCGCTGGACTGTGGGGACTGACACGTGCACAAGCTGACAAAGAAAACATAGCCCGTTCCATTTACGTGGATGAACGCATGCTCCCCCACGTATCGACTCGCGCAGCCATTGACATCTTGGACCGACTGCAGCGTCGATTTCCAATGAACCCTGAACGGGTATTGGTTGGATTCTTCAAGGGCATGCCCTTCGCTTCGCGATGGAGTGGCAAGCCAGGATATGACCAAGCTTTGGACGAATGGCTTTCATTTTATCGCGTTGTTGCTCGGTTTATGGTCAACTTGGATTCTCCTGAATTCGAAGCGCAATGGGGAGAAGTGCTGACTGAATGGGAGTCCATTGCATGCCCTGGAGAATTCAACCGAGCAGGTTTGAAAGCAGTTTTGAACATGACCGAGGACGTTCAAAAACAGCTCCTTCCCTGGTGGATCCATGAGACCATGCCGTGTAATACCTTCGACGAATTCCAGCCCTTTGTGCCAAAAAACTGGTCAGAAACATGGAATAACAACCTGGAGAACCTGGCCAATTGGGACGAAAACCCTGACTTAGAGTCACCTGTACCGCACACGACAACGGAATCGAAAAAGCAGGTTGCTTCACCTTCACGCTCGCTCCCATGCACCGAACATGAGGTCAAAAAGGGTGATACATTGTATAACATCTCCAAGCGGTTTCCCGGGACAACCCCCGAACAAATCGCAGCAACAAACGGGATTGATACGGTCATTAAGATTGGCCAAACCCTGTGCATTCCGCTAGCGGAATGACACCGAAGGCTCACCCTGTAATCAAGACGTTGGCGTTTCTTTGCGCCGTGGGGCTATTCACCGGGCTTTGGATGAATCGTCCCAACACCCCGACTTTTGACCTGCTTCCCTTTCCAAGATGGGACGACTTTTTGCACTCGACTCCTTCAGTTCTGCAGCCCGAATCAATTGACACGTTACTTGTGGCTTATGACACCTACGTTCGTGTAGATACAAGTCAAGCTTTGAATGCGAGCACACATGACACCTTAACGGTGCAGATCGCATCGCATATCCCACAAGACACTGCGTTAAAAATGCCCCTCCCACCAGTGAACAACGGGACATTTAAGGCATCTTCCTATCCAAGGCTATCTGCACAAACATCCCTTCACCCCAACTTGCAACTTCAGGGATCACAGCGTGCTTTTGATCAGCTCTCTGTTCTGTTTAATCACTTGCACCTTCGAAGGAGTCAAGATGCCCTGCATATTTTTCATTTTGGAGATTCTCAAATTGAAGGCGATCGAATCACGCGCTCCCTGCGCACTTCATGGCAAAAACGTTGGGGAGGTTATGGAATGGGGTACCTCGCTCCTAAGCCTTTGGTAGCGCCGAACTCCATGACGCAAACAACGTCAGATGGGTGGGAGCGCCATGCTCGATTTGGCCGCAGAGATTCAACCATAGAACACCGACGATATGGAGTCCTTGCTTCTTTCGCGACCCATGCCCCTTCTTTGGATACGGACGAAACACCCTGGATTCGAATAGCGCCCCGGAAACATGCAGACCAAAATGAACGGCAAGTTCATTCCATCAAGATGCTGTTTGGACGAACCGATTCAAATGCTCGCATGACATGCCAAGTGGACTCGATGCTGTTGGGTCCGTTCCTCATTCCCGCAGACAGTACCGGATCAGAATTGATTGTTCCCATAGCTGCATTGACAGCCTCGAATGTTTTTGAATCGATTGAATTCAAGTTCGACGGCCCTATTCCTGAGGTTGATGCGATTGGAATGCTCCCCGATACAGGATTGGTTTTTCACAATGTTGCCATGCGCGGGTCATCAGGAACGCTGTTTCGACAATTGGACCGCACGCAATTTTCAGCGCAACTGAAATCACAGGATGTTGGAATGATTCTGCTTCAGTTTGGCGGAAATGCGGTCCCATACATTGCAGACACCGCCGCCGTCGAGCGCTATGGTGAGTGGTTCGCTTCTCAAATCAGACTGTTTCAAAAGACACTTCCAAATGCCGCCATCGTCGTTATTGGCCCTTCTGACATGGCCACCAAGGAGGAGCAACACATGGTCACGTATCCCATGCTTGTCCCTGTACGCAATGCGCTGCGACGAGCCGCTTTGAATGAAGATGTTCTTTATTGGGATGTTTTCGAGGTGATGGGTGGAGCGGGGTCCATGGCAGCGTGGGTGGCCTCTGAGCCATCTCTTGCTAGCTCTGACCATGTTCACTTCACACGTCGGGGCGCAAAAAAGATCGCATCGCTCCTCTTGCAGAGTTTGGATGCCGAATGGCTCGCCTGGAAACAATGGCACACTGAAAACACACCTGCATTGTCAGCGCCATGACTTTAGGATGCCTATCCATTCTATGCGCACTGACCGGGGCATTCGAAACAGCCCCCATTTCGTTGCCCTCGGACTCCATCCCGTTGTCCTCGTCCCACACATGGCACTTACCTCCAGATTGCACACCGCTTGAAGCCGTTTGGCACACCATGGACTCAATGCAGTATGAAGGAGTCGGAACCCTTTCCTGCTTGTATATCGGTGGTTCGCATGTGCAATCAGGTTGGATCGGTCTCGGTTTAAGAAAACGATTTGAAGAGGCCTTTCCTATGAGCAATCAAGCCCGAGGGTGGATGCTCCCTTACCGCATGGCTCAAACAGATACTCCTACCCATTTCAGGACAGAGTCCTCTGGAGAATGGTCAGGAATGCGTTGCGTTCAAAGTCGATACAAAGGGCCCTTTGGAAGCACTGGCGTCCGTGCACACACCGAAGACATCCAGGCCACATGGCAGCACGTTTCGCTTCGATCAGATTCTAGCTTACACGCAAGCAACACAATTGAAGTCTGGGGACAAGCGACAGGCTGTATCCCTCAATGGCTAGGGAGTGAAACGCTACTTCATAGCGATACCCTTGCGAACGGGAGCGGTTGGAGATTTCTATTTGACCAGGAGGTGGATACGGTTCGGTTCGGGATTGAACGTTTCGGGAAAAGCACGATTGCCTTCGATTTGTTCGCGACTGTTCACGTATCGACATCCCGAAAAAAAGCACAATTCACGCTCTATGAGTGGGGAAACAATGGAGCAAAAGTTTCGAGCGCGATGCGCTGCGAACGCTGGGAAACAGAATGGCCTGCTCTCAACTTGGACCTCATCTTCATTGGACTTGGAATCAACGACATTCATTCCGCCGGGAAAACTTGGAACGAAGAACGATTCGAGGTCGAATATGACGCCATGGTCCAGCGCATTCAACTTGCTGCGCCGCATGCGACACTGATTTTACTGAGCAACACCGACTCCATGCGAAAGGGCCACTCCATGGCAAAACAAGCGCAGCGGATGCACGCAATCCAGCAGCAAATCGCTGTCCGACGTCAGTGCGTAACCTTCGATCTAGGGCGCGCTATGGGTTCACCGGGCTGCATTGAGGACTGGCATCAAAGAGGTTGGGCTCAACCCGATCTGATTCACTTCACGCCTCGAGGCTATGATGCATTGGCTGAAATCCTATTTTCATCTTGGATTGCTGCCCACAAATCGTGGCAAACGTCTTATCCTGTGCCATCTTCGCACGAACGATGATGGATTGGATTCTCTTTGACGCCAATGAACCGCTCACGTTCATGCGAGGAGCCTTTTGGGGCTTTTTCTTGTTCGTGTTGGCCGGTTTTGCGATTCTAGAAAAAAGAAGGGCCCTACGCAATGCCTTTTTGTTTGCAGTGAGCTTGTTCTTCTACTGGAAAACGAGCGGCTCCTTCGTCCTCATCCTTTTGTTTTCGACCGTTTCCGATTGGTGGATTGGACACCGAATCCATGCGTCCGATGGAGCGACCCGAAAAGCCTGGCTCGCTTGGAGCATCGCGATCAACTTGGTCATTCTCTTTTATTTCAAGTACGCCTATTTTCTCGCGGACAGTATCAGCCCGCTACTAGGAACGCATTGGAACCCCCAGCATGTTATTGGAGGGTTCGCCAATTCCTCGTTTGGAACGAGCTTCCGTGTCGACCGCATTTTACTTCCCGTTGGTATTTCGTTCTATACGTTTCAAACCATGTCATACGCGCTGGACGTATACCGAAACGATGTCAAACCGGTCAAAAGCTTGGTTGATTTCGGATTCTTTGTGTGCTTCTTTCCGCAACTTGTGGCGGGTCCCATTGTCAGAGCCAAGGATTTCATTCCTCAAATTCATCGCCCGTATGCACTGACTCACGCCGGTTTTGGAATGGCCCTATTCTGGATCCTCAACGGGCTGATCAAAAAGGTTTGGTTGGCAGACTATGTTGCTACCAACCTCGTCGACCGTGTTTTTGCCAATCCTGAAAGCTATTCTGGATTGGAGAATTTACTGGGACTCTATGGGTACAGCCTTCAAGTATATGGGGACTTTAGTGGCTATACCGATATGGCGATTGGGGTCGCATTGCTCATGGGATTTCATCTGCCTACCAATTTCAATTCCCCTTACAAAGCCCGCAACCTCGGAGAGTTTTGGAAGCGATGGCACATGAGCCTTTCGAGCTGGTTAAAAGATTATCTGTACATCCCCATGGGCGGTAATCGCAATGCCTCTGCGTTTACATGGATAAGCGGTGGAATCTTTTTACTCTTTCTCATCCTGCTCTCTCCTTCATTCGGATGGATTCTTGTCGGAAGCGGATTACTCTTGCTTTTTTTGGCTTTGGCATGGGCTTTCCCTGGAGTTCAGAAGAGCATCTCAACCAACATCAACTTGCTAATGACCATGATGATTGGAGGGTTGTGGCACGGTGCGAGCTGGAATTTTGTGCTGTGGGGAGCCCTCAATGGAGTCGGTCTGATTTTTTACAAATACTGGAAGCGCATCAGTCCATGGGAAATTAAAAATCGCTGGTGGAAGCACCTCATCGGCATCCTCCTGACCTTTCACTTCATCACCTTTACGCGCGTTTGGTTTCGAACGGGGTCTCAAACACGATGGGAGGACATCGGCAGTCCCCATGACTTGTGGCATGAGTGGTTTTCTGCAAACAGCATGCTCCATCAATTGACGCAAGGTTTCGGCGGAACACCGTTCTTCGATGTGATCTGGGGCTACCGAAGCGTGTTGGCCGTTATGGCCTTGGGATATGCCATTCACACGGTCCCTGAGTCTTGGAAAAAAACGTATCGAAACAGATTTAGCCAATCCCCCTTGTTCGTTCAATGGTTGATTGCGATCGGCGTTATCGGACTTGTCTGGGCTGGAACGAGTGCTGAAATGCAGCCGTTCATTTACTTCCAGTTTTGAGTCACATCAGCAGCTCAAACTCCTTTATTCAACCACCTCGACTTCCTGATATGCGCTACACGACTCAGTGTGGGCACATGAAGTGAGGAACACGACAAACGTCAGCACTCCTAAGAACACGACGATGGCTTGTTGAAGGCGGATGTGGTTGATTTTTTGAGAATACATGGTAGCTTCTTTGCTTCGGTCTAAACAACGTCTAGATATCAAACTTAGTACATCCGAATCAAACTACCTTCGTACTTCATTCACACACCGTTCATTTACCCCATGCTTTTCCGAACGAAATCACTACTGATCATAACGTTGGCCTGCATGGTCAGCTTTCAACTTTTCTTTTTTTGGAACGAATTTTTAACAGACTGGACTCCGATGTGGATTCAAGCTATTGAAACGAGCATGGATGACGTACGCGGAGCGATCATGCTGATTCAGCTGTTTGGGATTGCCGTTCTATTTATCGACTATGTCACCCGATTCGATGAAATCAAACGCCAATTTTGGCAAGGTCTCGCGGTTGGAACCTGCATGATTGGATGGCTATTTCAAATCTTCGTCTATTTCTTAGACAGTGCCTATCTCGTCTAAATCAATCCCACTGGTATTGATAATCGCTCTCATTCAATTTTGAAGGAAGGCCTCGAAACAGCTCGAACCGCTGCTGTATAAAGCGAATAAACTCATACTGCGTCCAAGTCTGCAATAGCTCGTCTCCAGGATCACTGAATGCAATGAAGGCGTCAAACTCAGTTTGATTCAGTGAAATGATATCGTAGTCTACGTATTTGATGAACAACTCGCGCAACAGGTCATGCCTGCGATCGTCGTTTTCCATTTCCGCAACGAGACGCTTGCTGCGCTCATCACGATTCAAAGCTTCGTACAAAAATGTGATGGGGCTCGCAAAGGCGTCCACCTTGGATATGCGATAATCCTCTTCACTGTACCCCAATGCTTCAATGTCACGAAGAATCTCCCTCAATTCTCTAGGGGCCACCACTTCTGCAATCCCCACGGACACCTGTAGTCGACGTAAACGGACTTCCAAATCCCACTGCTTCCCTGACGAAGGGGCCACCTTCTCGACTGTGTGAAATCCAATCGCTCCAAATGCGAGCGTATCTCCGGGACAAACAGCCAGTAAAAAAGTTCCCAAATAATCGACAAACTGTCCTCCACCCATGCGTGATCGGTTCACGACCATCGCTACGGGAATGTGATGACCTGTCACATCAGTAACAGATCCTGAAACAACGATGAGGCTATCACATCGCTGTGATAGCGGATTTTCCTGTGAAAAAGTATGGAAACAAAAGAGGCATTGCGTAAAACTCCACAATAGGAGTCGCATAACTGTACTCGACATGTCCGCAATATACTCTTGGCATCGTGTTACCTTCGAATCATGGCGCAAAATGCGGGCCCAAAAAAATCCAACAAAGACGAGCGTTCGTCCTCCCTTCAAGCAAGGGAGCAGGCTAAGGCGAGAATTTCAAAAGCTCATCAGGCTCCCCATGCAATCAAACAATGGGCAGATGAAATCCAAAATGGCAGTCGAAAGGCCCTTGGACAAGCCATTACGCTTGCAGAAAGCAGTCTCGCAAAAGACCGAGATAGATTAGAAACACTGTTGGATCATGTGCAATCTCCCGAGCGAAGCCAGAAAAGTTGGCGCTTAGGAATCACGGGAGTCCCTGGCGTTGGAAAAAGCACCTTTATCGAATCGTTCGGAGCGGCATGGATTGACCAAGGTCATCGGGTTGCGGTCTTGGCTGTCGACCCTTCTAGTGAGCGTTCGAAAGGAAGCCTTCTCGGGGATCAAACGCGCATGGAAACCTTGACCAAAAATCCGAAGGCATTCATTCGCCCCAGTCCAACCGCTCAAACGCTGGGCGGAGTGGCTCGGGCGACCCATGAGTCGATCTTACTTTGCGAAGCCGCTGGGTTTGATCGAATTCTCGTTGAGACTGTTGGGGTTGGTCAATCTGAAACGGCCGTCCGTCAACTGACTGACGCCTTTATTTTACTGATGTTACCGGGTGCGGGAGATGATTTACAAGGGATTAAGCGGGGCATTATGGAAATGGCTGATTTGATTTTAGTCAATAAATGTGATGGCTCCGCTGCGCAGCAAGCAAAATTAGCGGCTTCTCAATACGCTCAGGCGGTCCATCTGTTTCCGCCGACTGAAGGTGGTCATACCGTTCATGCGCAAACCATCAGCGCCTTGGAACAAACGGGGATTTCTGAAACCTGTAACTCGATTCAAGACTTGATGCTTCTATGGAATTCAAATGGGTGGTTTGAAGGGCAGCGTTCTCAGCAATCCATCCGGCAATTCAATGACCATGTGCGTTCATTGCTCTTTGAAAATACGCAATTGTCTCCGCTTCAAACGGGCGCATGGGAACACTTGCAAACTCAGGTTCAACAGCAGCAAATTAGCGCATTTGCAGCGGCCCGAAAATGGATGAATACCCTAGCTTCGCAGACATGACGGGTTGGACGATCGGCTGGGCAGCACTTGGGTTCGTAACCATCGCGAGGGCGACGAAGGACGCCTATCCCTTCTTCATTCCTCGGGTACTGACTCTAACCAAAACACAGCATGTTTCCTGGCCTCATGTCTTAACTCACCCCACCACTCTGAGTGTATTTGGCTGGTGTCTTTGCGGCGCATTGCATGCCTTCCTAAAGGATGATATGTGGTCTATTTACCTCATGCCTCCTTTGGCCCTATTTGCATTTGCTAATCACAGTCCGGTCATCAGTCCTGCAGTCGTTCAAAACAACGACTCCCCAGAATCCATTCATTCGCGTTTGATTCAGCTGCGTCTGCAACTGCAAAGACTGCATGAGAAAGAGCGGCTCAATGATCGCTTGGAGAAGGCCGAACAATCTCAAGCGGTATTGGATCGGTACGACCAAAGATTTCATGTGATCCTGCTGACCATTGAAAACCACTTGACTTTTGGAGACCATGGCCGCGCGGAACGTATTATCACCTTGTTTGCGCGACACTTAAGACACATTCTCTCTGAAGGATCTGTGCCTTTCCTCACACTGGAGACGACTATCGAGCACATTAAAACTCACCTGAGCCTCATGGAGCTGTTGACCGCGGGGCGGTTCCTCTGTGACGTGGACGATGGCATGCTCGAAGCCTCTCACTTGGCACGCTGTACCGAGAGTTTAAGAATCAGTCCATGGGTGGAGTCCATGGTATGGCCCTTTTTCGAATGGGCTGAACGCAATCATCAGCCGATTGAACCGATGCAATTGCTCATCGACATGGAAGATGGCGAGATCCTTCTCACGTGCGCGCATCCAAGTTTGGTGGATTCTCAGATTGCATGCTCCAAGCGCTTGAAGCTACTTGGCGATTATTCTGGAAAACAAGAGGAAATCAATTGGGAAAAAACGCTCAAGGTGGTTGCTTAAGACGTGCGTCACGGCATCTCTTTTAGCAATTCCTCGGTGGTGTATTCTGCTTGATCACCTGTGGTCATATTCCTCAAGGTCCAAACATTGGAGACACGCTCCTTCTCACCGCGCATTGCCACAAATTGAACGCCAATATCCGCCGCGTGTTTCAGTTGTTTTTTCAATTTGGCGGCATCGGGATACAACTCAGCATCCACCCCTGATTTGCGCAACGCTTGGAGCAATTGCAGCGCATCATCGACGCCTTCTGCATCCATTTGAACAATCATGACTTTGGATCCAACGCGTGATTCTTCAGGAAAGCACTCAAAATGTTCCAGGACATCATAAATCCGGTCAGCACCGAAACTGATGCCCACTCCACTCATTCCTTCCCAACCAAAAATTCCTGTCAAATCGGCGTAACGGCCTCCTCCACAGATGCTACCAACTGGAGCATTGTCCACGCGCACCTCAAAAATAGCTCCTGTGTAGTAGTCCAACCCACGAGCCAAAGCCGGATCAAATACCAGTTGGTCTGGATGAACTCCACAGTTTATCGCACGCTCAAAAAGAAGCTGCAGTTCAGCCCAAGCCTCGTGAGCCTCCTGATCTTCCTCCAGAAGCATTCCTTTTAGACCGTGCATTCGTGCTGAAAAAGAAGGTTCCTCAAGCAAGGCAAACAAAGCCGTAATCGACCCAACAACGGCATCCGAAAAGCCCCGTTCGCTCAACTCTTTGACGACCCCTTGGGTGCCAATCTTATCCCATTTATCCAAAGCAACGGTCAAATCACCCAACTGGTTCGACACCCCCCAACTTCTGCCCAAACCATTGAGCAATCGACGGTCATTGATTGCAATCCGGTATCCTGGTACTCCCAGCTCTTTTAACACCTCATCAAAGAGGAGCATCAAGTCCAACTCACACAAAGAACTCTCTGAGCCAATGATGTCAGCATCGCACTGAGTGAATTCCTGATAACGGCCTTTCCCAGGACGATCGCCTCTCCAAACATTCTGCATCTGATACCGTCGAAACGGAAATTGCAGTTCATTTCGAGACATGACAACAAAACGCGCAAAAGGAACAGTCAAATCGTAGCGCAACGCTTTTTTAGAAATGCTCGGGATGAGTGCTTTGCTATCCTTAGACTGCAAGGCCTGGCCATCGGCCTTCGACAAAAAGTCGCCATTGTTGAGAATTCGAAAAATAAGTTGATCTCCCTCCTCCCCATATTTTCCCGTGAGGGTTGAGAGGTTCTCCATTGCAGGAGTTTCAATGGGCTGGAACCCATGCCGTTCGAACGCATTGCGCATGATGCTGAACATCCAATTGCGTCGCGCCATAACCGCTGGACCAAAATCCCGGGTTCCTTTTGGAATAGAAGGCTTGCTCATGGTTTACTTTGAACCTGAAAGGTCAACTATTTCTTCCGGCGGTATTGAATAAAAGCAACAACAGTCAAAATGGCCATGGCGAGAAATACGTATTGCATACTGTAGATTGTTTATGAGAGTGCTAAATTCGGAAATTGATGGGAACGAATGAAAAAGAGAATGCACTTTCCGGTCACCAAGGTGCTTTGTATGATGCTGCCTGGAATGCAACAACCCAAGAATGGGTGACAGCAGGGGGTGACGGGGTGGTTGCGAAGTGGCCGTTCCAAGATCCAAATGCGGGCCAAGCCGTCCTGCACCACGAAAAAGCGTTTTTTTGTGTCTGCGTGACCACTGATGGCTTGGTTGCGGGCACAGAAGATGGCGAGTTGTTTTTCTTCAACACATCTGAAGAGACAAAACGATGGACTGCGCACCGAGGAGGCGTTTTCTCCCTGTTACAGCACGAAAACGGCCGAATCTATTCGGGAGGAGGTGATGGGCGCATCTTGGAATGGACAAGCGGGCGATTGACTGGAGAGTGGTCACTTGCGAAACCCGTGAAAATTCGAACCTTGGTTGCTCAAGGCAGCAACATCTTTGTAGGTTCAAGCAATGGAGAGGGGCGCATTTGGAACCCGAATGAGTCGATGGACCTCGCTGTTGCCCCGGCCATGGGGTTCCATGAAGGCGGACTATACGCCGCCCTATTTTTAGATTCAAAAAATGTGTGGGTCACAGGCGGTCGCGACGGACATCTTCGCGTTTGGAACTCCGCGGGAGAGCCCGTGATGAACATCCCAGCGCATGAAGGCGCCATCTACAGAATGCAGCGTACCGCAGATAAGATTTGGACCGCAAGTCGGGATAAGACCGTGAAATGCTGGTCTGCTTCAACGCTCCAACCATTGAGTAAGTGGACGCACCGCAACGGAGGGTGCCGTCGATCCGTCAATGCCTTGATCATTGGAGGCCCAAAAAACGAGTGGCTACTCGCAGGTGGAGATGACCGGGTAGGTCGCGTTGTCCAATGGGATGCGTTATCACCAGTGGATGGGCTCTAGGTCACATGCCTCGAGCCAGGCGTTGGTTTTACTGAACGGCTTGGAACCGAAGAAACCTCGATAAGCCGACAATGGACTTGGATGTGGAGCTTCAAGGACGAGGTGACGGGGATGGGTAATGCGTTTCGAGTGCTCGCGGGCGTGCTTGCCCCACAAAATGAAAACACATGGACGGTCTGAATCAAGGAGATATTCCATCACCGATCCCGTTACACCCTGCCAACCAAAATGCGCGTGGCTTCCGGGAAGCCCTTCGGATACCGTTAAAACGTCATTGAGAAGTAAAACACCTTGCCGAGGCAAATGCTCCAAGACGCCTTCTTCTCTTAACGCCTGTAAAGACAGTGATTCCGGCCCCACATCATCCGCCAGCTCTTTTAAAATATTCCGCAGAGAAGGAGGCCAAGCAACCCCTTGTGACACTGAAAATGCCAAACCGTGCGCTTGTCCGAGGCCATGGTAAGGGTCCTGGCCTAAGATGACCACTTTGACAGCGCTGGGGGGACATGAGCGAAATGCAGCAAGTTCTAACCCCTGGGGTGGATAGCATGCCCCTTGTGCACGCGCATCTTGAAGCAAAGCCTCCACACCCTTCCACGTTGTGTCTTCAACACGGCTTTCCAATGTTTCTCGCCACGCTATGGGCAGCTGGTTAAACAGGCTTAAATCATCAAAAGACATGCACAAAAATCCGTTGTTTGGCGGGGCTTTCCAACCAACCTTTCCCTTTTCGTTGAAAACCTCTCGCAAAGAATCTTTGACATACAAAAGGAAGAAGTACTTTTGTCTTTTGCTCCTGAAGCCATTTTGAGGGAGTTTTTTCCATCTTGTACCCGAATCACATTGTCGTTAACTGACACTTCGTTGCGCAAACAACTGGAAACCAATCAAGGAAAGACCTTGTATGGTTACCAAAAGAATGCCATCAACACATTGATGGGCCGAATGGAAAAATTTCCAGAACGGTATAACGTGCTCTTCCAACTCCCTACAGGTGGAGGAAAAACCGTTATTTTCTCTGAGTTGGCCAAGCGATATATCCTTGAAACAGGAAAAAGGGTCCTTATTCTGACCCACCGCATAGAATTATGCGGACAAACTAGTCGGATGCTTACAGACGTCGGCGTCCCGAATAAAATCATCAACAGCAAGGTCAAGGAGTTGGATGATGACGAGGATTTTTGGTGTTATGTAGCGATGGTAGAAACCCTCAACAATCGACTCAGCGATGAGCGCATCGATTTTGAGAACTTGGGATTGGTCATCATTGACGAAGCCCACTATAACAGCTTCCGGAAGCTTTTTGGATATTTTGCTACTCAAAATATTTTGGGTGTTACTGCGACACCTCTCAGTTCGAACATCAAACTGCCTTTGAAGGACAACTACAACGAGTTGATCGTTGGCGAATCCATCTCAGCGTTAGTCGAGCAAGAGTTTTTGGCAGAAGCCATCACCTACAGTTACGATGTCAACTTACGTTCATTGAAAATCGGGATCAATGGCGATTATACCGTCAGCAGCTCGGAACGTTTGTACGGCAATTATCTGATGCAGGAAAAGCTGCTCTATGCTTACGAAGAGAAGGCTAAGAACACGAAAACGTTGATTTTCAATAATGGAATCAACACGTCGAAGTCTGTGCAAGCCATGTTCGAGGAGGAGGGCTATGAGTGCAAGCACTTGGACAACACCCACAGCGAAAAAGAACGCCACGACATCTTGGAGTGGTTCGAAAAGAAGCAGGATGCGATTTTGAGCTCTGTATCCATTTTAACGACTGGATTTGACTCCCCTTCTGTCGAAACCATCATCTTGAATCGTGCTACCAAGTCCCTGACTTTGTATCATCAAATGATTGGACGTGGCTCTCGTGTTCTGCCCCACAAGAAGAAGTTCAACGTCATCGACTTGGGAAACAATGCCCGCCGATTCGGATTGTGGGACACACATGTGAATTGGGCCGATATTTTCAAGTCGCCCAACTCTTACATTGAAGGTCTGTATTCGGATGAAGAGATTGAGGAAGAATTCGTTTATGAATATTCCGATGATTTGATGAAACGATTGGAAGGCGGTCCAGATCCTGATTTCAACATGGCCGAAGCGTATGTTGAAGTGACACGATCAGGAGGCAGACCTAAAGAAGCCATCGAACGGAGCATCGTGCATCACGTGAGTATCGTGCGCTATTTGTGTCAGGATTTTTGGGACGCCTCTGATCTAATCAAAGAATTGGAAGGCGACATCATTTATCGCGTTCGGTTATACTCGAAATGCATCTCCAAGACTACGGATAATTATAAGAACTGGCTGAAAGAGGAGTACCTCCGAAAGTTGCAAAGTGAATTGCGTCAGGCGTATGCAGAGGACGACGTCTGACGTGTTCAGAGTTGACCCTTTTTAAACGCAAACAAGTTTATTCCTTACGCTTACAAAAGCTCTATCGAGAGCGCCTCAAGCACGCCTACATTTAGACATGCCTGTTGAAATTGAGCCTTGGATGGATGCCGTTCCGTTGCATCTCGGTTTTGCTGTGATTACAGCTTTTTTTCTATCACTTTTTTTTGCCCCATTGGGTGGAAGTCCCAAATCATTGCACGTCAAAGGGTTCGTCGTGGCATCGGGGTTCGGTGTCGTTTTAGCCTTAACAAGCTGGATATTCCAACTACTTCCGATGGCTTCGCCTTGGGTAGAGCTCACGCGTTCTGCAATGTGGTGGTCCATCCTTATCGGTCTTGCATCCATTCTTTTGTATGTGCGCTTCCTTCTCGTCGCCGGAGTGCCGGGACAGACCAAAGCAGCGCAAAATGCGGTCATTCAAGAGCAGCTGCTCATTCAAAGCGTGGCCCAAGTCAAAAAGAACATTTCATTGAGAGACCGGGTTCGTCAAGCCAAGCGCAACAATCTGCGTTCTCAGATGAACCCTCACTTCCTGTTCAATGTCCTCACAGGCATCCAACACTTGCTTTTCACTGAGCAAGGCGATAAAGCGAGCGACGTGTTTCGGAGGTTCCGGAAGCTGCTCATGCAGGGCTTTATAACAACCGACAAGAACATCATATCCATTCAACAAGAGCTTGATCACGTTGGACAATACATCGACTTGGAGTCCATACGACTGACCAAACCCATCGTTTGGAAGTCCGTCGTCGATTCGACAGTCAGCCTCCCGCACACTCCGTGTCCAAAATTCCTGCTTCAACCCCTAGTAGAAAATGCGATTTGGCATGGACTCTCTGGACTTTCAGCAGAAAATCCAGCGATTGAGTTGCACATATTTTGGGATGATGAGTCATTGGTTTTGCAAGTGCATGACAACGGAAAAGGGCTGACGAAAAAGGCGTTGACAAAAAAAGAAGACCACCAATCAAGGGGCACTGCAATCATCAAAGAGCGTTTGGAGCTGCTCAGACACCCGGGAAAACTCGAATTGAGAGATCCTACGGATCAGGACCCGTATTCGCGCGGTACGGTTGCACAAATACGTTTGCCTTTGTGGGCCCTAGAGCCCCCTCCAAAAGAGGGCGATGGTGATTTCAAAAAGGAAGACGCGGGTTTGGAGCGTCTGTGATGGTGCCGCTAAATCCCGCTTCGAATTGAATCGCCCCGGTCATGGCAATCATGGCAGCATTGTCTGTGCAAAATGACAAGGGAGGAATGTGAATCGTCCAATTCAGTTCGTCCCTTCTTTTCTCAAGTTCACTGCGCAATCCGCGATTGGCAGACACCCCTCCTGCTATGGCCACCTCTTGAATACCTGTAGACGCAACGGCCGATTCCAATTTACTCATCAAAATCCCCAGTATGGCATGCTGTATGCTGGCAGCGATGTCCGCTTTTCGTTGATCAACAAAGCGGGGATTCGACTGCATTTCACGCTGTAAAAAATGCAAGATCTGAGTTTTCAACCCACTAAAACTCATGTCCAGTCCTTTGACAACAGGACGTGTAAAGGCAAAGGCCAAAGGATCGCCTTCAGCTGCAAGACGATCAATCTCAGGACCTCCGGGGTAAGGGAGCCCCATTAATTTGGCCATTTTATCAAAAGCCTCACCAGCAGCATCATCTAGCGTAGTTCCTATGACCTGCAAGTCCAATGGGCCATTTACGCGAACCAGCTGTGTATGCCCTCCGGATACAGTCAGGCACAAAAAGGGAAGTTGTGGTGGGTCTCCAGGTTCAAGAAAATGCGCAAGAATGTGTGCATGCATGTGATGCACGGGAATCGTAGGTTTTCCCAATGCGTAAGCCCAAGCCTTCGCAAAAGCGACTCCCACATGCAATGACCCCATCAGTCCCGGACCTTGGGTATAGGCGACCGCATCCAAATCTTCAGGAGATACCCCGGCCTCTTTCAGCGCAGTTGCGACGGTCGGAACAATGTTCTGGGCATGGGCTCTACTGGCCAATTCCGGCACCACTCCCCCATAATTCTCATGGACTGTCTGATTCGCTACAACATTGGACAGGACGTGTCGACCACGAATGACAGCCACAGAGGTGTCATCACACGAGGATTCAATGGCCAAAATGCATGAGGTGTAAAGCATGGGGTACGAGAAACGAAGGGAATCACAAGTTGGTACAAAATTAGGTGCTTCTACACCAGAACTTGTAACTTCCCTTCGGATGAAAAGCACCTTACTCAAATGGCTGATGCGCATAGGCGCAACAATCTTCAGTTTGCTTTTCATCGCATTCATCGCATTGCAATCCGAGAAAGTGCAAGCTGCTGCCGCGAGGACCTTGGCCAGCACATTTGAACAGCAACAGGGACTGACACTTGAATTTGACTCCCTGAAGATCAATTGGTGGAGCCAAGAGGTCGCCCTAATCGATTGCCGCGTTGGCGTTCCTTTCGAGGAGACGCTTCTTTTCAACTTTGCAGCCGTCAACTTGGGGCAATGGCGCTGGGTCAATGGGAGCTGGGAATTGGGGGAATTGCGTTTATCTGGTGCAACACTGGATGCCTCAGCTGTGACGCGCTGGGTGGAAATGAATGCAAGCAAAGCTCCAACCGGTTCTCCACGTGCGATGGAAGGTGCTTTGGAGCGTCTGCTCATTGAAAACTTATCCATTCAATTTCAGTCGGACTCTTTGGATGTCACCGCTAGTGTTGAACGGTTTGAGTGCGTGGACATTGAACTACTTCACGATTCTCAACACGCTGAACTAACCGATTTCAAAGGGGATATTTGGAGCAGCATCTTGGGTGAGGACACCTTGCATCTGGAGCATGCCGGGGGAATTTGGAACGCGAACTCCACGACTTGGCACTGGTCTGCAGGCTCTGTTGCTAGCAACCTCGTCACCATTGCTTGCGAAGCCGACGGACAATGGGATACCCGTTCTATTGTGGAAGCACGAGCAACAGCTACCATTGAACAAGGAGTCGATTTCCCTCAATGGGCAGGTTCGTTACTTTCATCTCAAGGAGCAACAGCACACTGGGCCGAATGGCTTGCTTTAGAATTGGAAGAAACTGCACTTCTTGGAGAGTTGGAGATGGGATTTGAACAGCACAATGGGTGGACGGTATCCCTTCATCATTGGAGCGGCATCCCCGGAATTGAAACGTTGGAATTCGCTCAATGGGATCAGTTAGCCGCGGGAGATTGGGTCACGAGCGGCAGCATGCAGGGGCTGCTAACGGCAGGCTTGACTTCATTACAATCCACTCCCCTAGCAGTGAACACCGCTTCATGGCTCGCCCCATTGGATTCTATGCTATCTAAAAATGACCGGTGGAATCTCGTGTGGGGGTCGACAAATCAAACGATTCACGTCGCCTGTGAACTGGGCTTGAACGCGCAAGCTGAGCCGATTGAACTGGAACTGGATTGGAGCCCTAAATCGGATGCCATTGATTGGAGTGGTCAACAGCTGCCTCCTTTTCTAGACTCAGACCGTGGCTTTGGAAATCCCTGGGAAGCTTCTGGGCATCTTGACTGGACACCTCATTTTATTTCGTGGAACTCCACAATGCGTTTTTCGAATGGCGGCTATGCTGCGGCCAATGCGGCTGCACAGCGGGATACTACGGACACTTCAACGGCAAAATGGAAGGCCACCGGCACCGTCATTTCGCGCGAGAATCCGCTTCCTTTGGATATGTCTTGGGACGGAATGTGGTCGCCAGAAGCGTGGAATTGGCAATCACAAAATAGCTTGATGGGTTTCCAACCCCTTCTTCTATCCCAGCGCGAGGATTGGAAATTGTATGCTCAATCAGCACTTCGAGCAAGCGGGGATGGCAGCGACGCACTTTCCATGGTTTTTGAAATGAGGCAAATCAATTTGCTAGAGAAAGGCCGACCCATGGCATTCGATCGATTGGATATTTCTGGGAAGTGGAGCCCGCTTGTTAGCGACATCACGTGGAATTCGGATTTAACCGATGGCCAGCTGAGGATAGAAAACGATTGGAAGCGATGGAGAATCTGGCTTGATGAGTTGAAAAATCAAAAAGCACACAGCCGCAAGGCCCCTCCTGAACTTCAAGCCCAGTGCCGTATCCGTTCATTTGCTCCCATTGCTACTCTTGCTCACATCCCCCTTTCCATTGATCCCGGTTCAAAACTGACCGCCTACAGCCAATCTGGCGGTGCTGAAATCCATCTGGACTTTCCGAAGGTGAAATGGGGAGACTACCAGGCTACGCGCATGCAGTTTGTCGCAAAGGAGTCTGGTCACAACGTGTTTTTAAATGCACAGTGTGACGCTGTCTCACACGAGGGTGAACTCTGGCTTGAGGAGGCTCAGTTGGGCTTTTCTGGAGATTCACTGTGGTGGGTTGATGCCTCTTGGAAATCGCCTGATTCCGACACCGCTGAAATACAGTGGTCAGTGGAGTCGACAGACGAAAATACCTTCGATCTAAACTTCACTCAATCACACCTACCTATTGGAAATCAAGTGTTTAAAATTGACTCCAAACAGCACTTACTTGTCATTAAGCAAGTCGATTCAGGAGTGGAAATTCAGTGTGAAAACCTCGCTCTTGCCTCGAATGATTGGACCATCAAAACAGAGGGAATGTACCGATCCACTGGTGAAAGCAATTGGCTCCTTGACCTTTCAGGGAAGACTCTACCGCGTTTCTACGCCCCCCCTTTCTCAGCGCTTCATGGAGAAGGCTTGGAGGCCGCTTTTGAATGGTGCCGCGTCGATGGTCGCTCTGAATTCTCGGCATTCGGCAGCGGGCAGTCACTCGGTTACGATTCATTGGACATCTACGCCATCGATTTTATTGTCAACGGTGATCTCAAATCAGCTTCCTATTGGCTTTCTGCACAGACAGCGTCGGAAACCCCGATTGCGGCAAACGGAAGGGTGCCCCTGAACCCGAACGAAGCCATGCGCAACACGGTCTTCTTCGAATCCGTCCCATTGGGTTGGCTCAACACCTGGATGCCCCCTCAATCGGTCACGTGGAGCGGCGAGGTCTCCGGTGAACTCGCTATTGACGGGACGCCTTCTCTCCCTTTGATTGAAGGCTTCATCGCCTCAGACTCAGCCAAAGTATTTGTTGACTACCTCGGAAGCACTTACCGTTTAAAAGGAGAGTGCTCCGTCAAGCCCGATGAGTTTTTCTTGGATCAATGGGAGGCCCAAGATTCAGATGGCCATACGGCCCGCATCAACGGCACTGTGATGCACGAACATTTCAAGCAATGGAATTTCGATGTCGGATTGGAGGCAGAAACCCCCTTTCAACTGCTCAACCTCTCGCGAGAAGACAACGATTGGTTCTACGGGTCAGCGTATGCCACAGGAGACGTCAACGTATTCGGTTTTGATAACAACCTTCAAATTGAGGCGCGATTAAAAACCGGTCCCGGAACCCGTTTCGCACTCCCTTTAGATGGAGCCTCAGACGCTTCGTACGCCTCCTTCATTCATTTCAATCAGCCCCTAACAGCGTCCGATGACGTTCAAAAAGTCACTCCAGATCTGTCGCGCTTTCGAGTCGATTTAAACGTGGAGGTTACAGAAGACGCTGTAGCTCGAATCATCTTCGACGAAAGCGTAGGAGACGAAATCATGGGCGTTACCACGGGGGATTTGGCCATTGCAATCAATGATTTTGAGCAAATTACTATGAACGGACAATTGGAAGTCGTCGAAGGCGCCTACTTTTTTACGCTCCAGAATTTGATCAACAAACAATTTGATATTGAACCCGGTGGAACCATCTCTTGGTTCGGAGACCCCTACGAAGCCGAAATTGATTTGAATACGCGTTACGCTATCCGCAGCAGTTTAGACGGCCTCTTGCCCGATGAGGCTAATTTACCCGGACGCATTCCAATCCATCTCAATCTCGAACTCCAGGGCGCTTTAATGCGACCAGATATCGGCTTTTCAATTGATTTACCCGAAGCTTCTCCCCAACTCGTATCACTCGTAGAAGGTGCATTGATCAACGAAGATGAGCTCAATCGCCAAGCACTTAGCTTACTCGTTCTCAATCAATTCCTTAGCCCAGACCCCATTTCTTCGGGCATTGGTGGAGAAAACATGCAAGACAAAAGTGCTGCATTTATCGCAAGTCAACTGGGCCATTGGATCTCTCAAATCTCCCCTGACATGGACATCGGATTTGATTACGCCAATGACCCGACACGCGGTGAACAAGCTTTAGCGGTTGCCCTCAGCACACGACTACTCGATGACCGGCTGCATGTTGAAGGGGCGATCGGCACCAATCAACTGAGCCAAGTTTCGACCCAAAATGTCCAATTGCAGGACATGACCATTAGCTATGATTTGGACCAAAACGGCCATTTCCAAGTCACCGGACACACAAGACAAAACCCCGAATGGTCATCTCCCGATGGAGCCACTACACAAGGCGTAGGATTGCGTTTTCAGCGCGAATTCAATATCTGGGGAGAACGGCGAAAAAAACGAGAGGCTACTTTGAACGAAGAATTGTAGCTTCACATTTGAAACCACCTGCTCACAATGACCCATTTTTACACCACTCTGTTTGTTGGCATCGCGGTCCTCTTTGGAAACGCTGCTCAATTCCAAGTAACCCTTGAACCTGCAGATATGCCGCAAGGAGGTACGACTTACCCGCTGGTAAATGCGGTTGTTTTAGACTTTGGACTCATGGAAACTGTCGGCGAAAATGCCGTCTGGGATGCGAGCAACTTGACCTCTATGGGCGATGCGCCTGTGACACCGAGTCCGATGAGCGACGCATCCATCACAGCAACATTGGCCTTCAATAGCCCCTTCAATTCAGCGTATCAATGTGATTTCTTTCTTCCTACAGAACTTCCAGATCTTGGCATCGACATTGGCATTCCCTTGGATGGCTTCAACAGCTTTTACCAAACGGGGAACGACCATTATGCCATCGCTGGCATAGGCCTGAGCTCTTCGGGATTTGACTTGCCCGTGACGTACGATGACATCGATGAGTTTTTCCCGTTGCCTTTCTCGTATGGAGAGACGTTTTCCAGTAGCGGATCCTTTGCCTTGGACTTGACCGGGATCTTGGGCTATTGGCTCAATCAAACGCGTGAAGTGACAGCCGACGGTTGGGGCACGCTGATTTTACCGAGTGGGTCTTACGATGTTTTGAGGGTCAAAACCGAACTGGTGGCCAATGACAGCATTTTGATTGAACAACTGGGCGAACCGTTTGTCATCGAACGCATTCAAACCATCTATCAATGGTGGGGAGAAGGCATGGGGTTCCCGCTTCTCGAAATCACAACAACGCTTGGTATCCCTACGCTTTCTACGTACCAAGATTTGCAAACTCAGAACGACATACCCGTTGCAATGGCCGACCATCCCATTGCGCATCCAAACCCAGCACGTTCGGGATCACGCATCCAATGGGGGGGACAAAGCAATGCTCCATGGGTTCTCTCGAACATCAGTGGTCAGCAAGTGGCGGCTGGAAACGAGGACCGCTGGACCGTTCCCGCATCCCTTGCAGCTGGAACCTACTTGCTTTCGCGTAGCGGAATGACAGAACGTGTGGTGATTCAGCAATAAAACTGGTCCAATTCCCAGTCAGATTGGGCTTTGGAAAGAAGCCCTACTCTTCGGATTCTAGCCCGACAAAAGCATCCACTTCTTGACCGATTTGGTCATCGTACCAGGTATCCAACACCCAACCTTTAGCGACTTGGGGATTGCGGAACACGCGGAATGCAACCGAAGGTTTGAACAAGGCCCATCGAATGCGATCGCGAAGAACCTGAATGGACGACGGCACCACGATGGCCCGAGCCGGAACACCGGCCATGGCATCTGGCGAACCCATCCAAGCCAACGCCTCCTGTTCCACGAGCGCAACATTCTTCGGAATCAAAACAAGAACGGGACCTTCGCCACCTCGGACCAATTCGCGACGCGCCTCTTCTACTCGCTTCACGTGATTCAAATCCAAAACTGATTCCGCATGAAACCGAATCGTGTACAGCCCCATTGAAAGTTCAATGGTCGCCTCTTGAAGCTTGGTCGATAGTGTATGAGCCATGGCAGTATTCAGTCGCAGAAAAAGTCAGAGAATGGGTTTGGCGTGCAGAAATTCAACGCTGCGGTCGCATCACCTTCCATCAACTGTTCGATGGTACTGGTTGTGTAACCAATTCCATAAACTCCCTGACTCGCGCGTGAAGCGAACAAGCCCAAGCCTCCGTTAATGTTGGTGTATTCAGGACGCTCCTGAATCACCCCTGTCACAGGGCTATTGATTTCGAGGTATGTCGCCAACTCTTCGTTGGCAATGGTCAAGATAAAGTCAAACGCGCGGGCAATTTGAACGTTTTCGTCCCATGAACCCAAAACACGCGTGATGTATGGATCTTCTACCAATTGCGTCGACAACGTCGTGAAGAATCGTTCGCCGTTCACTTCTTTCTGGAGCACTTCTCCGCCTTCATCCGTATCAGTCCGCAAAGAGCCCATCGGCCACTCAATAATCCGATCCAATTCGTCAACCAGTTGAGTGTGTTCCAAATCAGCCCAAATCCGTTCCGTTACATGAATCCGCATGGAAATATCGTATTGGCTCGCTCCTTCTGTAGATGACCACTTGAAGGTGATGTCAGGATACGTCGTCTGAAAACCAATGCTAGCGAAGCCAAATTTAAAGTTCACGACTCCAGGAGGAGGCTGCGTGATATTGCCTGCTTGAGTCGCAATCATGTTGGTCGACGCCTCTGCGTGCGTTCCATCAGCAATGTCCATACTAAAATCATACTCGGCCTCGGAATCCAAACCACCCTCTGGGACAAAAAACCACATTTGGTGATTGGGTCCGTAGAAAATCCCGTCCGTTGACTTGTTTTCGATCACGGTATCCTGAAGCTGCCACGTCCGAAGGACCTGCTCTCCCGAACGTTCATCCATGGCAACGATCAAGTCATCACGATCGTATTCGCTACTATCCTGCACCATGGCCGCATCGAATTGATTCCCATCTCCCAACCACGTGCGGTTGATTCGAACCCATTGAGTGTCTTGCGCTGCTTCCAGCAGGCTAAACACAACGGGCGTTCGTTCGTAAGGAGCGGTCAAATCAATGTCTGTGCTGCACCCGATGCCAACCCACATGCTCAAGCAACAAAAAGCAGCCAGTGACGTCGCTCCTGTTTTCGTTAATTTTCGTTCCATTCCGGTCCTTTCCATGATGCTAAGATAGTTCGAACAAGAACTTCATGGTGTCCACTTCGTCCGCATAATCCCAAGGCAACGGACACTGTGAATTTCCCAATGTAAAAACGGGAACCTGAATCGACAATACAGCCGCACCATCGCGGCGAACAGCGCATTGCAAGTCATTCCGATGTTCTCGCAACCGCTCTTCCACAGCACTGACATTCTCATAGAATTCATAAAACAGGGTCCCTACAGGACTTACCCATTTGTCATCCTCTTTCATCAGCAGAAACCCATTTTCCAAAATCGCATCTTGATTCAACAGCCACAACGCTTTGTGGTAGTCGTAGTTGTTTGCATACTTATTGTGCGTGCCCAAGTGAGACCATTCCACCCACGCCCCAAAGAGCCGGTTTAAATCAAATCCTTTGGGTAAAAAAAGCTTGGTGACACTGCGGCAACCCAATCCGAAATAATCAAAAACATCATGCCCAAGGGCTTGACAATCAATCAGTGTCTCGTCCCCGTCTAAAACGGCAACGCTCGTGCGCTGTCCCCGGAGTATCCGTGGGACATCTTGAAAATAATGATCAAAATGACGGCGGGTGTTATTGCTCCCCGTGGCGATAATGGCGTCGATGTCTTTCATAGGCCCTTGTGACCATTCAAATCGCCCCTTCAGTTCATCGCCTGCAAATTCATTCCAAGCATGCATGATTTCAGGGATCAAAACGGTGTCTGACGAGCTGCATTTGATCACGGCATGGTGACCCGAAAGCAAAACGCACAGGACATCATGCCACCCCACGAGTGGCAAATTACCGGCAAGCACAAGCCCTACTTTTTTCGAAGAAGAGACCGAAACTTCTGGGTATCGACCCATCCATTCATCCAACATTTCAGGGCGTAACCAGTCCCCACAGGCCTGCATAGCCTGTTTAGAATGCGCCGGAGTAAACCAGCGATTCGTCGATTCTGCGTGAGCTAGCAAGCTTTCATTTGCCGAACCAGCGCCCTCTATTTCTCCGCGCATCCAAGCTCCCAATTGAACAAGAGATGGTTTCAAGGTGTTCCTCATCGTGCTTCGTATCTTCGCCACGAAGTTAACCCGCACCTAAGAGAAGAAAGAGAAGATGGCCATAATGATTACTGATGAATGCATCAACTGCGGTGCATGCGAGCCAGAATGTCCAAACAACGCCATTTACGAAGGAGGCGCAGGCTGGAAATTTGCTGAAGGAACGGGGTTCAAAGGACAAGGCGAGCACCCGACTGTGGGCAGCGTAGATTCTGAACAAGAAAACGACCCCGGCAGCATGGAAGTGTACTACATCACACACTCCAAATGCACTGAATGCGTTGGCTTTCACGACGAGCCTCAATGCGCTGCCGTCTGTCCTGTTGACTGCTGTGTTGACGATCCTGAACACCGTGAAACCGAGGAATTGCTGTTGGCAAAAAAGGCCTTCATGCACCTTTAAACCTTCGATTGAGAGCGTCATTCAACAATCCTCTGGCCCAATCCGCGTTAACACTACCATGAGACTTACCGCAATTTGGATTCTCCTTCTTATTCTTTGCCAAGCCACCCCGCTTTGGAGTCACGGCGGAATTGAGGAAGACCCGGTATCGAGGTTGTTGGAGCTTCACGACCACGTGATGAATGCGTCCAATGATACCGAATCACGGATTGCGCATGAGGCCCTGAAAGACGGCATGCGTCAGGCTTGGAATGGGACCGATTTCTGGGCGTGTGATTGGCCTTCACTTGCCAAACGCATGGGAGTGATTACAGCCGGCGATGGTGGGCAAAGTATTGCTGTCATCACCTGGAACATTGAGCTTCAGAACCGAACACAAGAGTATGGTGGATTTGTTCTTGCGAAGGACCGAAATGGAGATCCACTTGTCATCGAATTGAGTCATCGGTTGGGTCACTCAAATCGGCAAGAACTGGACACCAAAAAACGGTTTAAAGCCGATACTTGGCCAGGAGCCGTTTACTATTCCATTGTTCCACAAACTCAGGGCAAAAAACTTGTCTTCACCCTCTTGGGATGGGACGGAGCGGATGGCATTCGCAGTCGGAAGGTTGTTGAAACGCTCAGCATTCAAAATGGTAAATTGCGATTTGGCGTTCCGATCATCGACTTGGGACATGGCTCCGAAAAGCGGATGATTTTGGAATATGCAGACGGGGTTACGGCCATGCTTCGATGGAGAGAAGACCTCCGCATGATCGTGATGGATCATCTGAGCGCCCCTGAGCCGCAACTTCAGGGCAACACCTCTTTCTACGGGCCAGACATGACCTATGACGCACTGGTCTGGCAAAAAAACCACTGGGTACTCAAAGAGAATGTCGAAATTCGTGATCCCGACATGAAGAAACCCTGGAACAACCCGAAGCGGTCCCGAAGGCGAAACTGAGTACGTGGTTGACCGGTGTATCTTTGCACCATGCAACGTTTTCTAGCCCCTGTTTTTTTTCTTTGTTTGGCCTTGACCGGCAGTGTTTCAATAGGCACTTCACAAAACTCAGCACCCGCTGACTCTATCCAGAGTGCTGCCGAAGACTCATTGCGTTTGCATCAGAAAGAAGTGCAGGCCATGCTTCAAGAGCAATTTCATGAAATGACTCGATTTCCGCTTGGTACGCGCATTGAATCGTGGAGCCACGTACTCGACATGGAGGTCACACGAGGAAACGTCTCCCGCGTTCAACGGTTTTGGTTTACCCCAAAAGAGGACCGAGCGATGATTTGGCTCCCTGACTCTTCGCGCTCCGACGAGTGCCTGTTTTTTGACCCAGAGACCGATCGCCTCGCAAGTATTTTCCCTTCCAACTTGAACGGCACCTTGATTCCACAGGCCATGGCCATCAAGATGGGACTCAAGGGAAATGCTACCCAAACCGCATCAAAACGAGAGTCCAACTGGAAAACCCAACCTTCTGATTCGCTGCTAACCGTCTCAATGAACGATGGCGAGACCAACATCGAGGTTGTCTTGGGTAAAAAATCTTCTTGGCAAGCACACGGCGTCACGGCATGGTTGTCCATGCAACCCGTTCCTGGGTTCTCATTGCCACCTCAAGCCTCCAAACAACCCATTCTATCTTTCGAACAAACCAATCAAGACGGCATCGTTTTGTATCGATTCCGCGTGGTCAACATCGAACAATTGGAAAATCCTTTTACTCTTGACTTGTCCTCCATTCGTGTAGACGATCCGACACGGCCATTGACCGTCATCGCAAAAGAATGGGCTGAAAAGAATAAGGCAAACCAACAAAAGGAAACGCAGGGCAAATCCGAGGATTAACTGCTGCGCCGACTTGATGCGCTTTCTCCAATCCACACTTCGGTCGCGCCATTGCCAAATCGACGTGGGTCTGCTGAACGACACGCACAATCCGGATAATACTGCTCAATACGGGTCCAAATCTGATGTCGTAGAACACCCTGACCGATTCCATGGATAAACACCATGCGCTTGGTTTTTTGTCTCACTCCGATCTGTAGCATGCGCTCAAAATGCGCTAACTGCAATTCAAGCATTGCACCGGAATCCAACCCTGCCTGGCTCTCTACCAATTGATGCATATGCAAATCGACCTCGACGGTGTCACTCGATGCTGGACGGCTATCGGCTATGGCGTATCGATCTTTAAACTGCTTCTCAATGGCCTTCTGCTCCTCCGAGCTTACTTCTTGTTGTAAAATCTCTGCAACTGAAGGAATCACCCGAGCGTACCCCGCCTTTTCTTCTTCTCGATTTCCAATGAGAATCAATTCACCTCGCTCATGTTGGAATTCAAATCCATTCTGATCCTCTACCATCAACAAGGTCCCGCTCAAGATTTGTGTGACCGTTCCTTCGCCTACCTCATTTAGAAAACGCACCTTATCCCCGATTTCAATTGCTTGTGACTCCATGTGCACGAAATTAGCCATCTCAAATCACATTGGTCCTATGCGCATCCAACGTTTCTTTCTTTCTCCGTGGCAACGACCTGCGGTCATCCTGTATTTGCTTTTGTCGGCCGCGTCTTCTCACGGCCAAGTCCAAGACCAACCGCGCCAGATGGCTTGGCTCGACGCAGCCATGGCGCAATCTGTAGAGGACTTCAACCTGCCTTCCTTATCGGTGGCCGTCGTCCACGACGGGCACGTCATTTGGAGTCAATCGTATGGCGAAACCATCGCCGGCAGCGGAGACAAAGCCACTCCTTCGACACTGTATGCCGTGGCTTCCAACACCAAAGCCTTCACGTCAGCGGCACTGGCACAATTGGTTGACGAAGGAAAACTTGATTGGGACGATCGCGTGCAAGAACACCTTCCCTGGTTTGAACTTTACAATCCGTATGTCACATCCGAATTGCGGGTACGGGATTTACTGTGCCACCGCAGTGGTTTGGCCACTTTCAGTGGTGACTTGCTCTGGTATGGCACCCAATGGTCCAGCAAGGAAATTCTAGAAAAAGCAAAACATCTCGAACCCACGACAGCATTCAGAACGCAGTTTGGCTATCAAAACCTGATGTTCATGGCGGCCGGAGAAATCATTGAAGTCGTCAGTGAAAAACCTTGGAAGACGTATATCGAGCAGGCATTCCTGGAACCCATCGGTATGACGTCATCGGTTTTGAGCACAAACGAATTGCAGGATCGATCGCATGTTGCTGCCCCGCACAACGAACTGGCGTCTGGCATTCAAACACCCATTGAATGGATCAATTGGGACAACATGGCTCCCGCCGGCGCCTTGATCAGCAGTGCCGAGGAAATGGCGAAGTGGATGATTGTGCAGCTCGACAGCGGACGAACGGCGACCGACACCTTGTGGACTCCAAGTCAAACCCACGAAATGTGGACGATGCATACGCCCATTCCGGTCTCCTCCTGGTACCAGAACATGTTGCCCTCCATGCACTTTAGAGGCTATGGACTGGGATGGGAGTTGTACGATTTGCATGGGCGGAAAGTCGTAGCTCATAGCGGTGGCTATGATGGCATGATCAGCCGACAAGTACTCGTTCCCGAGGAAAAGCTCGGCATCATCGTCCTGACCAATGCCAACACGTCCGTGCCATGGGGCTGGGGTCACGATGTTTTGAACGTGCTGCTGAGCGGCGATCGGCAGACACCGGTGATGGACTTCTTGCTCGAATCAAAACGTGAAGAGCCTGCAGAACGCGCTCTTGCAGAGGAAAAATTGATCGCATCACGCATCCCTGAAGCTCCCACCTCCTTAACGTTATCAGACTACATCGGCACGTATTCAGACCTCATGTATGGAGATGTGCGGATATCCGTAGCAAACGACACCCTTCAATTCGAATTTGAACCTACCCCCCTTTTTAGAGGCACATTGGAGCATTGGCACTTTGATACCTTTCGCTTGCACTGGGGAACCCAAATGATGCTACCTAAAGGCATGGCTCACTTCGATTTGAACATGAAAGGCCAGGTGAAATCTCTAGATTTCGACGTCCCCAATCCCGATTTCGACTTCACCGAATTGCATTTCATCAAACAATTGGCGAAACAATAAAGGCTCCAACAACGGAATATTCCTTACCTTTTTTGCATGGCTTTATTCTCCAACCCATCTATGATAGTGGCGCAACAAAAAGGGGCGTTTGCGTTGATTTTCGCACTCATCACTACTGGCTTATTTGCACAACCTGCCGTTCCGGAGAATCTCAATATGGAAACATTGCGCGATTGGCTGCAGGTCAATTGGTACCAACCCTTCTTCGATGACTTGGGCTACAATGGAGCTCGGACCGAAATGTTCGGATACACCGATGAGGAAAACAATGCAATCCACGGCATCTATACAGGGTTTGAACAAGAATCTAGCTATACAACGTACTTGAACCCGATCAATACGGAACACATTGTGCCTCAAAGCTTTTTCGGCTCACTCTCCCCTATGAAGTCAGACTTGTTCAACATACGACCCACACACGGCAACGCCAATTCTGCCCGAGGCAACTCACCCTACGGTGAGGTTGTTGATGAAAATGCACAATGGTATGGCATCGATGGAGCTGGAAATTACGTGACACAAGGAGATATCCCGAACAATATGGAGCTCTGGACAGAGCGCTCTGGCAGTCTATGGGAACCGCGTGACGATGCCAAAGGAGACATCGCACGGTTGGTCTTCTATTTCTACACCATGTACCCCACAGAAGCGGGTGACATGGCCAACATCGGAAACATCGAGACCCTTTACACCTGGCACCAAGAGGATCCTGTTAGTCCTTTCGAATCCACTCGAAACGAGCGCGTTCAGGAGGTACAGGGAAATGCAAACCCTTACATATCTCACCCTGAATTGGTGATGCGCGCATGGTTTTGGACCGGCAATACCATACCAGGATGCGTGGATGAAACGGCCTGCAATTACAGTATCGATGCAACAGCAGATGATGGATCCTGCATCTATGCCGAAGCGGGATTGGACTGTGAAGGGAACACCTTGAGCGCTTGTTCCCTGTACTTTAGTGAATATGGGGAAGGAAGTTCCAACAACAAATACCTTGAGATCTACAATCCGGGAGTAGAGTCCATTTCACTCGATGGCTTTGCGTTGGCTCACACGGTCAACGCCCCGAGCGTTCCTGGTCAGTATGAAACATGGGTAGAACTTCCCGTCAATGGAATCATTGAGCCGCAAGGCGTTTACCTCATTGTCCACAGTCAAGCAGCAATAGGGTTGCTCAACATCGCTGACTTTTCCTATGGAAATTTATCCAATGGTGACGATGGTTTCGCCTTGGTCAATGGTTCTCCCACCGACTTTACCGTTCTCGATGCCGTGGGAGATTGGAACGGAGACCCTGGCACGGGATGGGATGTTGCAGGTACGAGCAGCGCCACAGCCAACCACACCCTCATTCGCAAACCGACAGTATCAACAGGCAATTCCGGAGACTGGAGCACCTCTGCCGGCACCACGGAAGACGACAGTGAATGGTTGGTTTTGGAATCGGACAACTGGGACAACGTGGGAGTGCATGCAGCAGACGAGGTTTGCGACCCCTCTTCCAATGGGACGGACGACGCGTTGGGATGCCTCTATGAGGCAGCTTGCAACTATGATGAAACAGCGACTGCGGACGACGGCTCTTGCGAGTTTAGCAGCTGTGTCATTCTAGGATGCACCTATTTATACGCATTGAATTACGCCGAAGAAGCCACGGATGATGATGGCACGTGTATTTTCGGAAATACTGAAGGAGGATGCGCTTCGGATATCAACATGGACGGGACGGTATCCGTTTCTGACCTGCTTTTACTACTGACCGAATTCGGTCAAGGTTGTTGAGCGAGTATCAAGCCCAAACAGGGCCATTTCGCTGACTTTCAGACCTACCAGGTCAATATAATAAGTATTTGCCACAGGTATAATCGCGCATCTAAATCAGCATAAACAGCTGTATATGTTTTCATTACAATGCCGCTGTGGCCTAAACAATTTTAGACCCCTAAATAAATAGCTTCGACCAATAGTTGTTTTAAATCGAGGAAGCCTTATATTAGAAGTCCCAAATTGTCTGACATGAGCCTAAATTGCCTCCAACGATCCCTATGGATCGGCGTGGTATTGATTTCAACTATTTTTGAAATCCATGCCCAAGAATGTGCTGACGAAGCAGCGTGCAACTTTGCACCCTTCAGCGGACCCGGCTACTGTTTACAGATCGAACCGCACGCGATCCATTCCGGCACGATCGGGACAGCAGACCTTACCGGTTATACAACCTATCGGATTTACGCCTTGTGCGAAAACCCCGACGACTTTGTATCCAGCGTCACAGGAGATACTGAATTTCAGACCGTTATCGAATCTGACGGCGATGTCTTCCAAAGCCCATTTGGGGGTGCTTTGGGATCTGACATCACCTCTAGCATGCTCGGTTTCTTCCCTTCAATCGCATTTGACAGCTTTGTTACCATCGGACTAACTGAAAGCGCAACAAGCGAAGAAGGTACCATCAACACGATTTCATCAGCGACCAATCCTTGGCCATTGAATTTTGAAAACAATGGTTCGGTAACGATTGACGATGAGATTGGAGGGGGCTGGTTTATTTTTAATGGTCAAACCAACGGAATTGCAGGAGATGATGTCCGCGTTCTTTTGGGACAGATCACAACGACTGGAACCCTTTCAGGCTCCATGTACGTTCAATTCTTCCAAGGAGGGTTGCCAACCAACGACTTGCGGGTTCACATTGATTTTGACAATGCTTGCGTAGGCCCTGAAGACACTTCAGCATGCAATTATCCTGAATTGGAATATGACTGCGATGGAAACTGCCTTTCTGACGTGGACAACGATGGCATCTGTGACGCCTTGGAAATTGCGGATTGCTCCGATGCCAGTGCTTGCAACTATAACAGCCAAGCCACAGACGAAGATGGCTCGTGCATCTATGCGAATGACGGCTACGATTGTGAGGGCCTTTGTTTGGTTGACACGGACGGAGACGGTGTATGCGACGAATTCGAACTCCAGGGCTGTGAAGATGCTGCCGCTTGCAACTTCGACGTCAACGCAACAGATGACGATGGGTCTTGTTTCTACGCCGATGCCGGCTACGAATGCGAAGGGAGCTGTGTCAATGACGCCGATGGAGACGGTATTTGTGATGAGTTTGAAATCAACGGTTGTACAGACGACGCGGCATGCAACTTCAACGTTGAAGCCACGGACGAAGACGCAAGCTGCACATATACTGTAGCTGAATACAACTGCGATGGTGTATGCTTAGAAGACACCGACGGCGATGGCGTTTGTGATGCTTTTGAAGTGGTGGGCTGCACCGATGAAGAGGCGTGCAACTATGATGCTTTAGCGACTGACAGCGATGACGCGTGTTTTTATCCTGAATCAGGATTTGATTGCGAGTCCAATTGCCTTGCCGACGCGGATTCTGATGGGGTTTGTGATGCCTTTGAAATCGAAGGCTGCACTGAAAATGGAGCTGCCAATTTCAACCCATTTGCGACAGACGACAACGGCTCTTGTGTCGATCCTGTTTGTATTGACGAAGAAGCGTGCAACTTTGAGGCTTTCAACGGCACAGGTTACTGCTTGGTTGTAGAGCCCTACATCGAGCATAGCGGAATGGTTGGCGACGATGACCTCAGTGATTACGTGACTTACCGCATTTATGCGCGCTGCGAAAACCCAACTGATTTTGTTTCAAGTGTCACAGGGGAACTGGCGTTTCCTACGCGGATTCAATCCACAACACCCATTTTCCAAAGTGCATTTGGAGGCCTTCTAGGCAGCGATCAAACGCCTTCCCTGTTTGGTTTCTTCCCGAGTGCAGAATTTGACAGCTTTGTCACCATTGGTTTGTCGCAAAGCGCTGGAGCAGGCGAAGGAGCCGTCAACACCCTTGAATCTTCTGGCAATCCTTGGGGAGCCAACTTTGAATCAGGCAGCGACTTGATCATCGACGATGAGATCGGCGGTGGCTGGTACATCTTCAATGGCCAGAGCAACGGAGTGGCAGGAGATGACTTGCGTGTCTTACTCGCTCAAGTGACCACTTCAGGATCACTTTCTGGGTCCATGTATATACAAGTATTCGTTGAAGGTTCTCCAGCCAATGAAGTCCGAGAATTGATCGATCTGAATGCCGCGTGCACCGCGCCAGGCGGAAGCGACATCTGTGATTTCCCGGAAGAGGGCTACGACTGTGAAGGCAGTTGTCTTGAAGATGCTGACGAAGACGGAATCTGTGATGCCTTTGAAATTGCCGGATGTCAAGACGATATGGCGTGTAATTTCGATGCGGACGCGACCGACGACGACGGCCTTTGCTCGTATGCCGAATCAGGATACGACTGCAACGGCACTTGCCTCGAAGATGCAGACTCCGATGGTGTTTGCGACGAATTCGAAGTGCTGGGTTGTACGGAAGTTAGCGCCTGTAACTACAACGGCAACGCCACCGAAAATGACGATTCGTGTAACTTCCCAGCACCAGGATATGACTGTGACGCAAGCTGCGTCAATGACAGCGACGGCGATGGCGTTTGTGATGAATTCGAAGTGGATGGCTGCACAGACGTTGCGGCTTGCAACTACAACGATGTCGCTACGGATGACGACGCTTCTTGCTCTTTCCCTGCAACAGGATACGACTGTGCTGGAGCTTGCTTGAGCGATGGTGATGCGGACGGTATTTGCGATGAATTTGAAATCGCGGGATGCACCGACATTGAAGCGGCCAACTTTGATCCATTTGCAACCGATGAAAATGGCTCGTGCGAAGACCCCATTTGCATTGACGAAGATGCCTGCAATTTCACCGCGTTTGACAACTCAGGATACTGCATTATTGTAGAGCCCATGGTCGTGCACAGCGGGATGGTCGGCGACGACAACCTGGAGGGACACGTCACCTACCGCATCTATGCCCGTTGCGAAAACCCGACTGATTTTGTTTCGAGTGTTTCAGGAGATGCCATTTTCCCAACACGCATTCAATCAACTCAACCTTTCTTTCAAAGCCCATTTGGCGGACTTCTTGGTAGCGATCAAACGCCTTCCCTATTCGGCTTTTTCCCTAGCTCAGAATTTGACAGCTATGTCACCATTGGTCTTTCCGAAAGCGCAGGCGCTGGAGAAGGCGCTATCAACGCCATCGAATCCGGTGGAAATGCTTGGGGCGCAAACTTCGAAGCAGGATCAGATCTGTTGATCGACGATTCCGTCGGTGGCGGCTGGTTCATATTCAACGGACAAACCAACGGGGTTGCTGGAGATGATAATAAGGTCTTACTTGCTCAAGTCACGACGGCTGGAGCACTTTCTGGAAGCTTGTATGTTCAATTCTTTATTGAGGGTTCTCCTGCCAATGAAGTACGTGAACTCATCGATTTGGAAAACGCCTGCATCTCCCCTGGAGGACCTGAGGCCTGCGATTATCCAGACCTTTATTACGATTGCGATGGCGCGTGTTTGAACGATGTCGATTTGGACGGAATCTGTGATGAGCTGGAAGTGGCTGGATGCCAGGACGCAGCGGCATGCAACTACTCCCCTGACGCGACCGACGAAGACGGATCCTGCACCTATGCCGAGAACGGATATGACTGCAACGGAACGTGCCTCATGGATGCAGACGGCGACGCTGTTTGTGATGAATTTGAAATCGCCGGATGTCAAGATGTCATCGCTTGCAACTACAGCGCAACGGCCACCGACGAAGACGGATCTTGCACCTATGCTGACTCCGGATACGATTGCGAAGGAACGTGCCTTGCGGATGCGGACAACGATGGTGTTTGCAACGAATTTGAAGTCGCAGGCTGTCAAAACACCCTTGCTTGTAACTACGACCCCGAAGCGACGGACGAAGACGGATCGTGCACCTATGCGGATGCAGGCTATGACTGCGATGGCAACTGCCTATCGGATCCCGACGGTGATGGCATCTGTACCGAATTCGAGACAGCGGGCTGTCAAGATGAAGCAGCGTGCAATTATGACCCAATGGCTACGGACGAAGATGGTTCATGTACATACGCAGACAACGGATACGATTGCGATGGCGTGTGCCTCGCTGATGTTGATGGAGACGGCGTTTGCGATGAATTCGAAGTCGCAGGATGCCAAGATGACACTGCGTGTAACTACGATGACAATGCAACAGACGAAAACGGATCGTGCACCTATGCCGATGCGGGATACGGCTGCGATGGTATCTGCTTGATGGACACCGACGAGGATGGCGTTTGTGACGAATTCGAAATTGCGGGTTGCCAAGATGCTGCCGCTTGTAACTACGAGCCCGGAGCAACGGACGAGGACGGGTCTTGCTCTTATGCTGAAACTGGCTACGATTGCGAAGGGATTTGCTTGGAAGATGTAGACGAAGATGGCATTTGTGACGCATTTGAAATCGCCGGTTGCGAGGATGCTGAAGCCGAAAACTTCAATCCACTCGCCACAGACGATGATGGAAGCTGCATCGATCCTTTGTGCACCGACGAAAGCGCTTGCAACTATGACGACTTTGATTGGTCCGGTTACTGCTTGACCATTGAGCCGTATCAAGTCCATTCAGGAGAAGCTGGAGACGAAACCCTCGACGGACAAGTCACATATCGCATTTATGCGCGTTGTGAGAATCCCACTGATTTTGTTACCAGCATATCGGGAGACTCGGAATTCCCAACGCGCATTCAGTCTACCGAGCCTTTCTTCCAAAGTCCTTTTGGCGGATTGCTTGGAAGCGACCAATCCCCTGCCCTTTTCGCTTTTTTCCCGAGCGCAGCGTACGACAGCTATGTCACCATCGGACTTACCGAAAGTCCAGGTGCTGGTGAAGGTTCAATCAATACTGTAGAATCTTCTGAAGCCCCATGGGGTAGCAACTTTGAAAGCGGTTCAGACTTGATGATCGATGACGCTGTTGGCGGAGCCTGGTTTATCTTCAATGGCCAAACCAATGGAATTGCCGGAGACGACCACAAAGTCTTGCTAGCTCAGGTGACTACAGCGGGTTCACTGAGCGGTTCCATGTATGTTCAGTTCTTCATCAACGGCTCACCGGCCAATGAGGTCCGTGAATTGATTGATTTTGAAAATGCATGCATCGCACCCGAAGGGACTGACACCTGTGAATACCCTGAAGCAAACTACGACTGCGACGGCAACTGCCTAGCGGATGCAGACGGCGACGGTGTATGCGACGCATTTGAAGTGG
>ERZ887942.110-NODE-110-length-65094-cov-20.047295_pt1 | contig 65094 bp, 55 predicted proteins | sample MGYA00521099_ERZ887942 | MGnify/ENA primary metagenome ERZ887942 (study PRJEB32303, sample SAMEA104408605) | aquatic metagenome | biome: Brackish water; feature: Pelagic; material: water | place: Baltic Sea | collected 2014-06-07T06:48:00 | depth 16,251 m ... | reverse complement strand
CAAAACCGCAGCCCCCATCCAAGAATAGCCCAGCCAACCAAACGCCCTGCTTTGACAGTCGCTCAAATCTCCGTATTTTACGATCCATGGTAAAATCAAAATCCACACAAACGTGAGCATCCGAGCCAAAGGTCGCACCAAAACAAAATGGAAAACGGAAACCATTTTCATCCCTCTTGAGATCGTCAATCACATCGGTGGAAATCCCCGCGAGTGGGACTGGTAACGCTCCGAATTACAGCGTATTGTCCCTTCATGATCTGGCAGAAAATCATCATCGGCCTGAGTGCCGCCCTTCTTCTTCCCGCGCAGGAGTCGACGGAAACGCCTTTCCTCGCGAATCCCACTGTTCCCGGGGATACCAAAGAGGAACAAGGCCCATCTGCTGACGATGCCTCCATCTTCAGCGAAGGAATGGCCCGGACCATGACCATTTCCGTTCCCGCTCCCCGTGGTCTCATTCTTGATCGGGAAGGGCGTCCCCTCGCCCAGACCAAGATGGCCTATCATCTCGCTTTGGACTTCACCGCCTACGAGGGCCCCGCCCAAACCGAATCTGCCGTTGCCTGGGCTCAGGCACGAATCGCGGAAGCCAATGACCTCGTCAATGGTGACCAACAGTATCCCGATACGAAGCTCGCCGATTATTATCGGAACCGCCGGTGGCTTCCCCGGAAGATCTCACAAATTTTTTCAGAGAGCCAAGCCAAGGACCTTGAGGCAAAACTTACTCCCGGACTCACGCTTCTTCCGGTCTACCTCAGGTATTATCCCGAAAAATCGGTGGCCGCACATCTCATCGGCTACGTAGGAGCTCAAACAGTCCTTCCCTCCGGCCCTATCAACGAGGGCGATCCCCTCTTTCAATCCGACATGGGAAAATCGGGCTTTGAAATGATCTTTGATCAGAAGCTCCGCGGCGTCCCGGGCTTGAAAAAAATGCTCTTCGATAAGAACGGAACCAAGGTCCTCGATGAACCCATCCGACGCCCCCGCCCGGGAGGAAACGTCGTCACCACCATCGATCTTGAGTGGCAACGTTACGCCGAGCGGGTTCTTCGCGAAGGAGCGAAGCGCGGTGCTTTTGTCGTGATCGACATTCAGACCGGCGAAGTCCTTGTGATGGCCTCCCTCCCAACGTTCGATCTCAACGAATTCGTGCCCTACATCACCACCGAACGATATCAGGAACTCAACGAAGACCCTTCCTCTCCCCTCTTCGGACGCGCTTTCCAGTCCCGATATCCACCCGCTTCAACCTTCAAGCCTGTCGTCACCCTCGCTGCGATCAACAGCGGATCCATCCGCTACGACCAGAAATTTGATTGCCCCTACAAAATCAAGATCGGTAATAAATGGTTCCGCAACCACTCGGGCGGCCATCAGGGCTGGGTCGACGCCAAGCGGGCACTCGCAAAGTCCATCAACCCTTGGTTCTACCAAGTTGGGATTAGGACCGGCCCGCAGGCCTTTCTCTCTGTCGGCCGACGCCTTGGATACGGCTCCAAGACCGGCCTTCCCCTTGTCGGAGAAACAGCAGGAGTCGCGCCTTCACCGGATTACATTATGGAGAAGATGGGGCGTCCCACCACCGATGGCGACACCGCAAACCTTTCCATCGGACAAGGACTCGTCCTCGCCTCTCCCCTGCAGGTCGCCCAATCCATGGCTGCGATTGGAAACGGCTCCGTGCTCATGGACCTCCAACTTGTCCGCCAAATTCAAGATTTCCATGGCCGCGTGATCGAAGCTCCCGCTTTTAAGAAACGCAATGACCTCAACCTCTCCCCCGTTTCATTAGAAACCACCAAGAATGGCATGCGCAATGTCGTCCATGCCGCCTATGGCACCGGACAAAGAGCTGATCTCGGATTTACCATCATGTGCGGCAAGACCGGGACTGCACAATGGAAACCCGAAAAAAACCAAAACCTGGCATGGTTCGCCGGCTTCTTCCCCTACGAAAATCCCCGCTATGCCTTCGCCGTTGTCTACGAGGGCGTGCCTGGCGAAACCGTCAGTGGAGGTCGACAAGCAGCTCCCATGGTGAAGCGGTTTTTCCGGAATTTTCGAACTGAGATTCAAGAGAACCTTAAACCTGCGGGCCGTGCCCTCATCGTAACCGAAGACAACGAAACAATCGCCCCCGATACAAGTATCCCGGAGGCCATCATCGTTGAAGATGACGAGTTCATCACCGAAGTTCCCGTTGTTCCCACACCCACCACGGACGAACCTGAAATCCCTTCAGCCATTCCTCTTACGGAGATCGTCATCCCCACGGTTCCCGGGGAGGACATCCCGGAAGCTGTTCCGGTCATCCCCACCGTGCCCGAGATCCCCGCAGATGAGCCTCGTGAAAAACCCGAGACCCCCGCTGACGAGTAATTATTTTACTCCTTTCCCCCTTTACCAATTCGACGGGATAAGGCACCCAAGGGCGTGCCGATTCCGGCCCTTATTTCTGAACTTCAATTATGGACTTACAAGTAGCTACTCTCTGCGATTTTGCCGCCGAATATCAAGGCAAGATGGTCATCTCCGGAACCTTTGACGCCCTCGCCGCCAAAGCCACCCCCATCGTGCACCCCCAATGCTCGCTTGCCATGCGCTTTTGCTTCACTCCCGAGGACGACGGAGATCACGAACTCCAGATTTCTGTGATCGATGAGGACGGCAAACCCATCAACGAAAAGATGCCCATCAAGGGAGCCATGCCTGTAAAAATGCCTGAAAACGTCGCCTTCATGACACGCCACCTCATTGTTGGCTTCCAGGGTCTCACCTTCCCTCGTGCCGGTGTCTACTCCGTCGATATTCTGGTCGATGGTGAGCTCGTCCAGCGACTTCCCCTTCGCATCATCAAAGTCGACGAAAATCAGCCCCAGGGCTAGATCCCGAAAGGCATGTCGTCGCCCTGCCCACTTCCCGATTTCCGATGCGTTCTTATCACAGGAGCGAGCTCGGGATTGGGCCTGGAATATGCCCATCAACTTGCGCCCCGCGTCGAGACACTTGTCCTCGTCGCCCGGCGTGAAAATCTTCTTGAGGAGATCGCCACCGATCTGATTGGCAAACACCCGCATCTTAGGGTGAAAACCTTCGCCGCCGACCTGGCGAACGACTCAGGTCGCAATCATCTTCTCAATGCCCTCTCACAAGAGAACCTCTATCCCGATTGCCTCCTGAATAACGCAGGCATGGGTGACTACGGTGAATTCCGTACTTCCGACTGGGGAAAAACGGAACAAATGATCCGCCTCAATATGGAGGCACTCACCCACCTCACCCACTCTCTCCTTCCGGGCCTCATTGCCCGCCGGGGGGCCATCCTGAACGTCAGCTCTCTCGCCGGTATTCTTCCCATTCCGGATTTCGCAGTCTATGCCGCCACCAAATCCTACGTCACCAGCTTTAGCGAAGGACTTCGTCTCGAACTCCGGGATCAGGGAGTCCGGGTCCTCGCCGTCTGCCCCGGTCCGATAAAAACCGGCTTCGGTGATGTTGCCAGACGATCCCCCACAAGCGCCCTCCCTGTCAGAGAGGGCTTCTACGTCCCGGCAGATCAAGTCGTCCGCGACTCCTTAAACGCCCTTCTCGCAGACCGACCACGCATCTACCCGGGACTCAAAGTCGCAGCAGCAGCAGCCCTAATCGGACTTCTGCCCATGGCCGCCGTCCGCCTCATCATGGGTTCCCGCCCCCGGCGGAGCGACTAACGTCGCCCACCCGCCGACTTACCATTGGTGGTGAGAACATGGACTTCGTGGAAACCCCTGAATTTGGAGGCCTTGAATTCCCACACCACTTTCTTGTCCGGGGAAATCTCAATGGCATCAGGCCTGGCATCAGCCTTTGAGCCATACTGGCAAGCCACGACATTTCCGTTGGCTAAAAACTGACCACCGCAGGGATCGGCACAGCGGTCATCAGCGAAGACCCAGTTCACCTTGCCGTCCTTGTCAAAAATTACCGTTTTGTTGCCATTGGTGAGGTTGGCCATAATCCTGCCATCCTCGAGAAGGATGGCGGTGAAGGGCCAGTTCCTCTTTTCCCGCCCTCCCAGCTCGGGCAAATCGGTCTTGATCGTCCGGACAATTTCACCTTTTGGAGTGTATTCCTTGATCGCAAAAGCCAGCAGATGGGGAACAAGATAGTTCCCATTGGGAAGCTTGCGGGCCATCCGAATCTGCATATGCGTGTTGTCAGTCTCCGGCTTCACCGCAACCTCAATCACGACCTTGCCATCCGGAGAAATCTCCAGGATCCGTGGCTTCGCCCCCATCTCAGCAATCAGGGTATTTCCATCAGCAAGCCGGGTGGCCGTGCTGATCTCCTTGTTTCCATCAGCAAGTTTGTAATGGAAAACCACCTTCTTCTCTTTCGTGAATTCCTTCACCTCCTTCGCAAAGGTGATCAAAACATTTCCATTCGGCAGCACTTCTCCGTCCCGCGAATTTGCAAGAACTTCCCAAATCACCTCACAGTCTTCACCGATGATGGCGGTCTTGGTCCCCGTCATGAGAAAAGAATGCTTGATTCCAGACTCACTGATTTGCTCGCCGAATGGAGCGGCCGAAAGAAAGGAACTGAGTATAAGAGAGGCGGCAAGGAACGTCTTCATTCGGTGAATCTAGGAATGAAGAGGCCCAATGACCAGCAACTAAAACGCCGTCCCTTCGGAGCGCACCTTTTTGCGGTAGGCTTCGATCAGCTTGAGGCTGATTTCACCGGGCTTCCCGTCGCCGATCTCCCGATCATCCAGCATCACCATCGGAATGGTCTCGGCTGCGGTTCCCGTCAGGAATGATTCATCTGCGGTATAGACATCGTAGCGAGTCATTGAAGCCTCCCGGATCTTGATTCCCAGTTCCTCACAGAGCTCAAAAATCACCTGGCGGGTAATGCCGTCGAGGCTGCCATCTGAAACAGGCGGCGTAATCACCTCACCTTTTTTCACAATGAAGACATTGTCTCCGGTGCACTCGGCCACGTAGCCTTGCTCATTGAGCATGAGACCTTCCTTGGCTCCTGTTTTTAAGGCCTCAACTTTCGCCATCACGTTGTTGAGGTAATTGAGCGATTTCACCTGCGGACTGAGACTTGCGGGAGTCGGACGTCGGGTCGAACAAGTCACGACCTCCAATCCGTTCTCATAGAGTTCGGCAGGATAAAGAGTAATGCTCGATGCGATGATGAACATCGATGGTGAAGGACAAAGGTAAGGATTAAGACCCAGGTCACCCACACCGCGGGTCACGACAAGCCGGATATAGCCGTCGGTCAGGCCATTCGCACGAATCGTTTCCAGCGTCGCTTCGCAAACTTCCTCAAGAGTCCACGGCATCTTCAAAAGGAGAGCCTTCGCCGAGAGATAGAGGCGCTCAATGTGCTCACTCAAACGAAAGACCCGTCCCTCGTAAAAGCGAATCCCTTCGAAGATTCCATCACCATAAAGAAGACCGTGATCGAAGACTGAAATCTTTGCTTCCGACTCATCAACGATGTTTCCATCCAACCAAATTTTACGACTCATAATCTGTGTTACAGTAAGTGATGCGCATCCTGCCTTTCCCTTCCCGGCTTGCAATCCTTATCCCTGGGAATTCATCTCCTCCATCTTAGCCAAAATCGCAGCTTTGGCGGCGATCGCATTCTCATCTTCAGGGTGATCCTCGAGGACCTCCTCGAAACACTCCAGTGCCGCCTGCAGCTCCCCGGTCTCAGCGAGAATCATACCGCATTCGTATCGAGCGAGAACAAGATTCCCCTGAAGTTCGAGAGCCTTCTTTAAACTTTCCAGAGCATCATTTTTTTTCCCGCGAAGACGTAGAATTCGGCCACGGGCATACCAGGCCGAAGCATCACCAGGTGCCATTTCAACCGCCTTGTCCGCCGCCTCTTCAGCATCGGAAGGGTAATCACCATGCATGAGCGCCAGGGCATAACTGACATAGACCTCGGGACGGTTGGGATCCAGTTCCAAGGCATCCTCATAGTGGGTGATCGCCAACCCGAATTTGTTCTGACCAATGGCATCTGCAGCCTTCATGATCAGCTCATCAACCTCGCTCAATCCCAGCTCCTTGGTTTTCGCCGTCGCCTTCCCAGCCTTCTCGGTCTCACCAAGGGCATTCAATACCACCGCATAAAGCTGCCAGCTTTGGACATCATTCGGGTCCTCGGTCAAAGCCGATTCAATGGCCTCGCGGGCCGCGGGGATGTCGCCGGACTGGGCTGCGTCGATTGCCGCATTGTAAAACTTCACATTCGGAGTGCTCATCGACGAAGGGGTAGCAGATCTCTCCTCTTTCGCGAAGGCCTTAGTCTTGCAAATCGCGCTCGCCGAAGCATGTTCACATGAATGGCTGACGTGACCCGTGACACTTTGGTGAGCACTCTTGAAGAGATTGCCCTCCTTCTTGAACTTAAGGGTGAAAATCCCTTTAAAACCCGCGCCTATCGAAAGGGAGCCGAAATCGTACAAAATTTCGATGGCGACATCGTTGCCCTGGCTGCCGATGGCGAGCTCAAAGGGATCAAAGGCATCGGCGACGCCCTGCAACAAAAGCTTCATGAACTGGCCTCGACCGGTGCCCTGCAATACTACGAAAACTTAAAGGGCGAATTCCCACCCACTCTCTTCGAACTCTTTGAAGTCCAGGGATTGGGACCAAAGAAGATCAAAGCTCTCTACGATAAACTTGGCATTTCCTCCGTTGCCGAACTCAAGGAAGCCTGCCAAGGTAAGGAGATCTCAAACCTCGCCGGTTTCGGAGCCAAGACAGTCGAAAAAATCCTCTCCGCGATCGAAAATCGCGAAAAATTTGCCGACCGGTTCCGTCTCGGCGAGGTGGCCCCTTTGGCTGAGACCTTACTCGAACGTCTCCGGGATCACCCAAAGGTGTCACGCTCGGCCATCGCTGGATCCTATCGCCGATCGAAGGAAACCCTCCACGATCTCGACTTTCTCGTCGCCACCACCAAGCCGGCCGAATTGACCCAATTTTTCACCGAATTCCCCGAAGTGCATGAGGTCATTGTGCACGGCGAAACCAAAGCTTCGATCCGGCTCGAAAACGGACTCCAATGCGACCTTCGCGCGGTCAGCAATGCCCACTTTCCCTTCGCCCTGCAATATTTCACCGGGAGCAAGGAGCACAACGTTGAACTGCGCTCCCTCGCTTTGAAAAAGGGGCTCTCGCTCAACGAGTACGACTTCACGGGCGAGGGGGACATCCCCGAAGTCAAGGAAGAGGCTGACATCTATCGCGCCCTTGGCCTGGATTGGGTTGTTCCTGAACTTCGTGAAAACCGGGGAGAAATCGAAGCCGCCCAAAAAGGAGAATTGCCTGCCCTCGTCGAACTCTCACATCTCCGAGGAACTTTTCACAACCACACGATTGCCTCGGACGGTCAAAACACCCTCGAGGAAATGGCCGGAGCCGCCAAGGATCATGGCCTTCAGTACCTCGGGATAGCCGACCACTCAAAATCATCCTTTCAAGCCAATGGTCTCGACGAAAATCGCCTAATCGGGCAAATCGCCACCATTCGAAAACTCAACGAATCCTTTGACGACTTCGCCCTTATTCCAGGCTCCGAAGTGGATATTCTCAAAGACGGCTCACTCGATTTCGACAACGATCTCTTAGCCCAACTGGACTACTGCGTGGCCTCGGTTCACAACGTTTTCAACCTTCCCGAAGATGAAATGACCGCCCGCCTCATCAGGGCCATGGAAAACGAACACGTCACCATGCTCGGACACCTGACCGGTCGACTCCTCCTTCGTCGTGATCCATACGCCGTGAACATCGAAAAAATCATTGATTGCGCGGCCGAGACTCGAACTGTGATTGAACTCAACTGCAACCCCTGGCGCCTCGACATGGATTGGCGTTGGTGGCATCGCGCGCGGGACAAAGGAGTCCTCACTTCGATCAATCCCGATGCCCATGCCACCGAACAACTTCAATTTCTCGCCTATGGAGCCCGTATCGCCCGCAAAGGCTGGCTGCGGCGTGAGGACGTCGTCAACACCCGTCCACTCGCAGAAATTCAAGAGTGGCTCGCACTCCCCAAGTCAAAACGATGAGCCCATTCATCGTAAGGGATCTCGGTGCGGACCGGGATTTTCAAGAAACCTGGATTCTTCAGGAAAACCTCGTCAGACAACGACGGGAGGGGCTCATTGATGACACCATTCTCCTACTGGAACACTCACCGGTATACACCATCGGACGAACCCGTGACCAAAGTAGCCTTCGAGACACCCCGCATCTCCCCCACCCTGTCGTTGAAATCAATCGCGGAGGTCAGGGAACCTACCATGGTCCGGGGCAACTCGTCGGCTATGCCATTCTCGACCTCGGAAAACGGGAAAAGGATCTCCACCTACACCTTCGGAATCTTGAAGAAACCATCATCAGTGCACTTTCCAAATTTGGAATAGCAGCCCGGCGACGCAAAGGACTCACCGGCGTTTGGGTCGAGAACAGAAAAATCGCATCACTTGGCGTTGGCGTCCGTTCCTGGGTCACACTCCACGGCTTTGCCCTCAACGTTCAGACCATCAGCTTGCCACCTTTTCAATCCATCACTCCGTGTGGAATCGATGGAGTCAGGATGACCTGCGCCGAGGACGAAGCGGGAAAACCCATCGCGATTGCCAAAATGAAATCAATGATGGAGACCACCCTGCGTGAAGTCTTTGAAACCGAGATTCCTGAAATCTAGGAATCCCGATGCTCCCGGAATTGGCGAAGTAACTCATCAATCGCGTCAGTATCGGCCTTTGGAACTTCAGCTTGCGGAGCAGCCTCCGACGCCGGCGGGGCAGCTTCAAACGGACCATTCGTTGGTGCAGGCTGATTTCCCATCGGAGGCGGAGTCACCTGCTGCGGAGGCGCCGCGGTAAAGGCCGGAGGTGTCGGGAATGCCCGAGCGGGATCTGTTGGATGAGCCCCGGGAACTTCCTCCTGAACAGATGGTTGCCCTGGAGGAGGATCAAATGGTGAACTCAAAGGGTAGGACCGGAGACTGCCTTGAGATTCCGCTTCCGGCTGAAACGGGGATTCCATTTGAGAGGGCGAAATCTCTGGCGCAAAAGGTGCCCCGGAAGGCTCAAAAGGAGATGACTCGAACGGTTGTGCAGGTGGAAAAACAGGCTGTGATTGCACCGGAGGAGATGAGGAAACCTGAAAAGGGCTTGTCAATTCGGGCGCGGATGGATTTTCCAGGGCAGGAGCGCCTTGAACCACCGGAGGAGCCGCTCTCACCACAGGAGGAGCAAACTCAACAATGGCTGGATTCTGACGAATCCTTTGCACCTCGAATTTTCTGGGAAGCGCAACACGTCGCACAGTTTGTGGAGGATAGACTGGTCCCGGAACCGCGGTAAATCCGAAGGAAGCTGGATCGGAAACGCCTCCCTCACCATCCGTAATTGCTACGGGGCTAATCTCGGCCTGAGAGGGTGTTCCCGCATCCGGAACAGCTTCGAAAGAAGGTGAATCTGATGCCCCCTCCACCTCATCCCGGATTTCCCAGGCTTCGCGGGCGGCCTTTAGGACAGCTCTGGGATAGAGCCCTCCCGAAGTCAGGTCCATTCGAGCTAATACTTTTTCGGCTTCGCCCCCTGAGCGGATCGTCACGAGCAATTTCGCTTCCTCTTCGGTCAACTCGTCCAGTCGGATTACGACGTCCTCAAGTCGATCCTGCAACCCCAACGGGAGTCGTGGAGCGAATGCCGACTGCCAAACGTCATCATTCACCGAAATGACGACACTCGTTCGGGGCGCTGATTCCCATAATGAAACCAAACAGCTTGTCGTGCGCAGCGCGGCATCACTATCGCTAGCCAGCCCGTCCACTTCGTCCAACACCAAAACCACCGGTTCAACCAAAGTGATCAGGTTCAAAAACGATCCCAACCCGTCCAAATACCCCGCTCCTGATCTAAACCGACTCGCGCGCCCAAACACAGTCTCCATCAAATCGCTGGTTCGGATTGCCTCGTTCGGCGTTCGGATCGCGTAGTTAAAAAAAAGCTCAATCCAATACGACGTGTCGCGACCGCTGGCACCACTGGACTTGCTCAAGACCGAAGAAAGCCGCGGTAAAAGAATGTCGAACTGGCTCTTTGTCCACTGCGCAATCGACGCGCCGTCATGATGAAAGTCAAATACCTCGGTCGGACGTTCGCGCAGACTACTCAACGCGCCATCCTTATCCTGCGAAGGAACTTCCCCCGAGTATACCAATGGAAGTAATCCATGCGCAAAAAGTCGGCGGGCGTACAAATCCAGTCGCGTCAAACCTGCTGTTCCGGAAACTGTCTCGGTGAGTTGTGTCAGAAGTTCTTCCAGAATCCCCTCACCCTCCACTCTGCGACCGTCGGCCAGATGGATTGGCACGACCATTATCTCCCCCTTCTTTTTATCGCGAAGCCGGGACAGTAACATCGTCTTTCCATATCCGGCACGGGGAGCCCTCAAGGAAATGAGCTGCCCCTGGCCTGAATCAATCAGTTCACTGAGCCGATGATACGGACCGTTGTGCACGGCCTCCACAAAAGGGCCGGCGGGACTTTTCAGGGATTCAAAAGTGGTTCCAAAGGGGTTTGGCATAAATCAGTGGGGCTAAAGATGCTTTCCACAATGAGACTACTGTCGGCAGCCCCTAAGGACAAGCGAAGAGAGCCGTTTCGCCGCCCCGGTCTCATTCTTCCCGTTCACGAAGAAGATCGGGGATGAGATTGGTCTCGGATTTTTGAAGAGGCCCCCAAAGGTCATCATCTTTTTCGCTGACAGGAAGGCTCCCCGCACCAGGCAAAGCGGCCTCCATTCCTACCTCCGATCGGAAAGTGTCATCGGGTTTGTCAATTGTTCCCTTTAGCCTGAAATTAATGTTCACATATCCGCTATCCATGCTCCCCTGCAATCTTGGATTGTTAATGAGATTCGGCTGGGTTGTCACAAACACCCGATTGATCGACATTGCGACCTTTCCCCTGATTTCTCCCGAATCGGCAATCACAACTCCCCCCTTGATTCGAATATTCCCCTTCTGGGCCATCATCTCCAGATTCTCGATCGCCATCCCTTCCGGCCGAATACGTAAAATACCCTTGATCGCCGAATCAACCAGTCCTTTGTTAAATTCAAGCTCATCAAGATTTCGATCTGGAAAGAGCTCAATCAAATTCGAAAGGAACGGAAAACCGCCCATCTTGATTCGATCCGCTGTAAAATTCATGACGATCTCATCGACATGATTCTCTCCAATCGTAAAAACGATTGCGCCATTCGACTCGATCAATGCTCCACTGAAAAGCCGGGACAACCTTTTACCGATTAACCCACTGAAGGAAAAATTCCCGGTGCTTGCGTCCAACTGAACCTGCTTTCCCTCAATCAGCGGAATCTCTCCGCTGATTTTCAAATTCGAGCTGAAAAACGTATCATCGTCATCTGGTTGTTCGAGGGATAGTGACTTAAGATCAATGACATTGTTATTAAATCTCAGCAAGCCGCTAGAAATTGGAAAATCCTGCCATCCAGCAAACTGGAACATTCCCTGATCAATCGTCACCTGAAACCCCTCATTACTAATGTGTCGTAAACTCGCGCTGGCGCCCTTTAGTCCGATGTTTTTGCTGTCACCGAATTTCACATCGAGGGCCTGACAGTAATACTGATCAAAAAAGAATGGAAAGTCGGACTCCTCGAATGACGTCAATTCGCCCCCCCTTGAGTCAGGCATCCGAACCACCATCTCACCGACTCTCCCGCCAAGCTGTATTCCCTTGGGCCGCGCTCCTAGAAAAGTAAGAAAGCTGACGTCTCCCGAAAGGTTTCTCATCTCAAACTCCCTAAGATAGTAGCTTTCCGGCCACTTGAAACTGGCCTTATTCATGGTAGCTGAAAGAGGCATCCTCTTAAATCCGCTGAATTCCACCTCGGCCCCGGTCCATTCCGAAGCAGATGCTTCCAGCTTTTCACGATATCCGCTGCTATTCTGATTCAGAATCAGGAAGACCGCAGTCAATGACAGCACCAGGAGAAGAACCGCGGCGATGATGACCTTCACCAAAACCCGCTTCTTTTCCTTGCCCGGAGTCGGCTTCTCAGACTGTTCGGAACGCCGCTTCCGGCGCTTCACCTTTCGGGCAACCGAGCCATCTGAACGGGTCACGACCTCCCCCTGTTCGTCCTTTTCGCGCTCCTTCTCACGGAGCGCCTTCATCATTTCATCCAAGCTATACTGCTCCTTCCGGGAAACAGGTCCGCCTGATTCTTGCACGTCCTCCGGGGGAAGCGAGCGGGGAGGGATATTTTGGCTCATTAACGGTCTCGGTAAGGATTACCCGCGGGATCGGTCAATTCAACATTTACAAAGATCAAGACCGAACGCTTCTCAATGAAAACCCCATCGCTGCGAAAAATACGTCCAATAAACGGAATATCGCCCAAGATGGGCACCTTGTCGTTGATCTGCCTTCGCCTTTCATTCACCAAACCTCCCATAACAATGGTATGGCCGTCGAGAATCCGTAAACTGGTCTTTCCTCTGATCGTCCGGAAAAGGGGCTTCAAAATGGCATTGGGGGTGATCTCTCCAAAAACGCTTTCCGTCGCTGCCGTATTATCGATCAGATTCACCGTCGTCGTATTACTCGATCCCACGATTGGCGTTCCATAATTCACAAAGCCCTCAAAATCCCGGATCACGGGATTCACCGCAACTTCGATGATACGTCGATCCGGCCCAACCTGCGGGAGAACCTCCAGAGTCACTCCTAAAGTTTCAACCGTAAAGTTTGTCGGCGTGGCGGGAGTTACGATGCCGTCGTTGCCACCAACCGCATTCGGAATTTCGGGTGGTTCATATTCCTCGGGATAGGGAAATTCGAGCACCGATTCAATCGAAGCATTCTCGCCCGAACGAGTCACCACTTCCGGACGAACCATAATATCGGTGCCCTTCTTCTGGGCAAATCCCCTCATCAAAATTTCATGAGCCGTCCCGTCGATGAGACCCCGCAGGCTGACAATCCCACTCGCCCTTGAAGCTCCGCCGTTGGTCCGTGCTGGAAGATTGATACTACTGGAATTGTTTCCGACGCCATCACTATTCAGCGTGCCAGAGGCTGTCGGAGGTGACTCCCTTGCCAAAAGCGCGTCAAGGCCGTCCGTTGTGCCGGAAAGATCTCCGCTCCGGTTTCCGGACGTCACCGGATTCCCGGGAATCATATCATTGATCGAAGTCCCGACCCCCGTTGTTCCACCTGACAAGGTTCCGAATTGGCCAACATCGAACTCGCCAAGCATCACATCAAAACCCAGCTCTTCAAGATTCACCTGGCTGATGTCCACGACCGTTGTCCGGATGGTCACCACGACAGGTTCGGTCTTGGCAATATCGTCTACGATCGCTTCAACAAGCCGCATATTGGTGGCGGTATTTCGCACCGTCAGAATATTGCTCGATGGGTTGTATCCAGCGCTGGCACCGTCTGGAAAACTCACGTCGTAGCTTTGCAACTTTTCCTTTGCGGTCAGAGTCTTGGCAAACAAACCACCCTCGGCAGCTTTGTCGGCAAAAGGATCAGGATCACCGTCCGCCTTGGCATTCGACACCCCGGTCAGCAAATTTGGAGGCACACGGAAGTCCCGACGAACCAAAGTCGGATCCGAAAAACCCGCCGCATTGAGAACGATGGCAAATTCATCAACTCGAAATGTCGTCCCCGAAGCTTCGGTCACCAGTCGGACCGCTTCCGAAAGCGGCACGTTCCGGAGTCTTAAATTGATCCGGGAAGCCCGAATCTCCTTCACCGCAGGGTGGGTCTCATCACCCAATTGAACGACAAAGGGAACCCCTTTGTCGTTCTCATCCAGAGTGGTCTGATCCCCTTGCAAAGCCGCCACCCGGAGAAAATCAACCGCTTCCCCCAGAGTCGCGCCATTGAGGCTCAACTCGGGAATCATAATCGTGTTCATTTTCGTCAACAGATCCCTCCCGGAATCCAAGCTGAACAAATCATTCCCCCCCACAATCGGGAGATCATCATCCGTGTAGACCCTCTGCTCCCAATGCTTGGCCACCTCCTTGAGGCCCTCCGCCCGCGCCTGATCCCGCGCCGACGTCGAGTAATCTGAAATTGCGGCATTTGAACGCTCCATCCCACGACGGGCCGCCTTGTTATGCTGATCAATCCGTAGAATGTCCTCGTAGGTCAAATAAGCTCTATCGAATTTCCCAAGATTATAGTAGCCCTCGGCTTCGTAAAGAAGACGACGAACCTTGTCGATATTTGCAGCGTGCCCGGGGGTCAAGGCAGGATTGTTCCTGATCGGATCATCTGCCTTTGCCTGATAAGCTTTCAGCTGGGGATTGTCGGGGTCTACCGCCTCAACTTCGTCCAAAAGAGCTTTTCCACCCCTTGCGTCACCTTTCCGCGTCAGGTTCCGGGCCTGCACAAACGAGGCCTGGGAAAATCTCTGCACCGCCGAGGCACGGAGCCCCGCGACTGATTTCGCACCGTCCGGTAGTTTTGCAAGAGCCTCGGCATACCTTGAAATCGCTTCCTTGAAATTCTGTTTAAGGTAGGCCAAATCGCCCGCTTCGATTAAGGAATATGCATCCCGAGCATCCGCCGAGCGTATTGCCGCTTCATTGGAAAGAGAAGTTTGTGCAAGAGCAGGAGCCCCGCAGACCAGAAGCCCCGAAAGAAGCCCCCGTTGGAGTTTGAGTCGTAGATCGCCCATATCGTAGGAGCCGCCCTTGTAGCGGGGAAAAGTGGCTCCGATAAGCCGAAAATCCGGAAATTTCACCTCCGATTGGTAGATTTCCGCCCGGAACGCCCTTCTTCGATCATCTCGACGAAGTATTTCACTGAAAATATCGCCACCCGGGCCCGCCAAAGAGCCTCTGCTTTCTCCTGCTGCAGGATCGCCGGAGCACCCGCCCCTGCCGCAGTCACCACGACCACCTCCCCTTTCCGTTGCGCCCTTGCACTCCTCTGCAAATTGCCGAGACTCCTGCCGGGCCACATGAAGCGTTTCTTTCTCAAATCCCTGTCGCTCCATGTCCATCCCGGACGTAAGAGCTGCTGGGTTTTTTACGTAGTGAGTCCTGCCTTCCATCGGAAAAATATTCACCCCCCTTTGCCTTTCCCTCAACCCGTCCAATCTCCCTCCAAATCATGTTTCGCCGACTGTCACTCATCTTGATCGCCCTCACCGCGATCTCAACAGCCGAGCCAATTGGGTTCAATTCGCACGTCCGCCCCTTGCTCTCGGATCACTGCTTTACCTGCCATGGTTTTGACCCCGGCGCACGGGAAGCTGATCTGCGTCTCGACACGCCTGAAGGAGCTTTTGCTGATCGCAAAGCCGGTTCAGGCATCGTCCCCGGAGAACCGGAAAAATCCCTGGTCTGGAAGCGGATGACATCCACCGACCCCGATGAGGTCATGCCTCCGCCCGATCACCTGATCCAGCTTGATGTCAGGGAGAAAAAGCTCATCTATCAATGGATTAAGGAAGGTGCCAAATACGAGGAACACTGGACGTTCATCCCTGTCAAAAAGCCCACAGCCCCGGACAGCGATGAGCACCCGATTGATACCCTCGTCTCAAATAAACTGAAGTCCCTTGACCTGAAGCTCTCTTCCCCCGCCGAAAAAGAAACCCTGATTCGCCGCCTTTCGTTTGATTTGAGAGGACTTCCCCCCACCCGGGATGAGGTTTCGGCTTTTCTCGCAGACAATTCCACAAACGCCTGGGAGAAGCTTGTCGATTCCTTCCTCGCCGACCCCGCCTTTGGAGAACGTTTCGCCTGGCCTTGGCTCGATGCCGCCCGCTACGCCGACTCCAATGGCTTCCAGGGTGACGCCGAACGAACGATGTGGCCTTGGCGTGACTGGGTCATCGATGCCATTAACCGAAATCTCCCATACGACGACTTCACCGTCTGGCAGATCGCCGGCGATCTCCTCCCGGATGCCACCCACGAACAGAAGCTGGCGACCGGCTTCCTCCGGAATCACGCCATCAACGGCGAGGGTGGCTCAATCCCCGAAGAAAATCGCGTCAACTACGTCTTCGATATGGCCGAGACCGTGGGCACCGTCTGGATGGGCCTCACCTTCAACTGCTGCCGCTGTCACGACCACAAATACGACCCGCTGAGCCAAAAGGACTACTACTCACTCACCGCCTTCTTCAACCAAACACCCGTCACCGGTTCAGGCGGCGATCCAAAAACAAAGCCTGTTCTCGTCGTCCAAACAAATGAACAAATGGAGCAGGAAAAGTCACTCGGAGCCCGCTTGGCCAAGGTCAGCGAAGACCGGAAGCAGCTCGCTGCATCTCTCGCCTCGAAACAAGGCCCCTGGGAAGAACAACACCGTAACTATCCTTCCCAATGGACGGCACTCACCCCCGATTCCATCAAGGCAAGCGACTCCGGTCTCAAATTCAAAACGCTCCCGGACCAATCAATTCTCACTTCGGGAAGCAACCCCGATAAAGTCACCTTCGAACTCACCGCCCCCCTTCCCAATGGCACGATCTCTGCCCTCCGGCTCGACGCCCTCCGTGACAAAAGCATGACCAAGGTCGGCATCTCCCGTTCCGACAGCGGCAACTTTGTTTTGACCGGCCTGGAAGCTCACCTCATCCGGAAAGGACAGACGAAAAAGCCCCTCAAACTCGAGCGCTCCAAAGCCACCTTCGAGCAAGGCTCATACAAAATTCCCGGCACCCTTGACAAAGACCCGAACACCGGCTGGGCCGTCCTGGATGGTCAATCCATCAAACAAGATCATGCCGCTCTTTTCCATCTGGCCCAGCCCTTCACTGCCAACCCAGAAGACAAAATCGAGGTCATCCTTCGCCACAACACCGACCACAAGCAGCACTTCCTCGGCCGCTTCAAACTTTCGACCTCGGGTACGAAATCTCCCTCGCTAAAGGCCGGAGACCAAGACCTTCGGATACTTCTCGCCATCCCAATGGAAAAAAGAACCCCTCAACAAAAACAGCAGATTATCTCGGCCCATCTCGCCAAGGTCCCCGCTTACCAAAAACTGACCACCGAGATCAGCTCTCTTGGAGACCAGATCAGCAACCTCAAGAAGGGCGCACCACGGGTCATGGTCATGGAGGATCAAAAAACACGACGAAAAACCCACGTGCTCGCTGTTGGATCTTACCAAGCGAAAGGAGAGGAAGTCACGGCACGCACCCCCGGCATTCTTCCACCCCTTCCGGAAAAAGAATTTCAAAACCGCCTCGATCTCGCCCAATGGCTGGTCTCAAGGGAACACCCTCTCACCTCTCGCGTCACCATCAACCGCCTCTGGCAGGAGATCTTCGGGATCGGACTGATCAAGTCGCCGGAAGACCTCGGGGTGCAATCCGAGAGCCCGGTTCACCCCGAACTCCTCGACTGGCTCGCCGCCGACTTCATGGAATCCGGGTGGGACTTCAAGAAGCTCATCAAAACCATCGTCACCAGCCGGGTTTACCGGCAATCCTCCAAGGTTGACTCGCTCGCCCTCGAACGCGATCCCGACAACCGATACCTCGCCCGTGCCCCGCGCTACCGGCTCCCCTCCTGGATGATTCGCGATCAAGCTCTCGCCCTTTCCGGACGCCTCGTTCGCAAGACCGGCGGCGAACCGGTAAAACCCTTCCAACCCGCCGGCCTATGGTCCGAGGTCACCTTCGGGAAAAAGAAATACACCCCCGACACCGGAGAAAAACTCCGCCGCCGGAGCATCTACACCTTCTGGCGCCGAATCTCGGCTCCTCCCATGATCTTTGACAACGCAAAGCGGGAAGGTTGCGAAGTCGGTTCCTATCGCACCAACTCCCCCCTCCACGCCCTCGCCATTCTAAACGACCCACTCTACATCGAAGCGGCCCGGGGCATCGCCTATGAGGCACACCAAACCAACCCGGATCGAACACTGGATACCGCCTTTCAAATCATCAACGCCCGCAATCCCGGAGCAGATGAATCCACCATCATCACTACGATGTACGAGAACTCCTTAAATCACTTCCAAAAGCACCCGGATGACGTCAAAGCCATCCTGGCCATTGGCGAACTCCCCATTTCCGACACCCTGGAACACCCCGACCAGGCCGCGCTGACGACAACCATCCTCTCCCTCCTCAATACCGACGAAGCCCTCACCAAAGAATAGTCATGAATCCGCTTCTCGAATCCCAACTTCTCACCAATCGCCGCCACTTCTTTGGGAAGGCCGCAACCGGCCTCGGCATTCCCGCTCTGGCCCATCTCTTGACCTCAAACGCTCCTGCCTCGGAAGACCAAATCCTCGAAGCCGCCAAAGACATTGCACCCAAAGCAAAGCGCGTCATTTACCTTTTCCAAAACGGAGCCCCATCCCACCTCGAGCTTTTCGACGAAAAACCAAAGCTCACCAAACTTCATGGCGAAAAAGTCCCGGATTCCTACATGGAAGGCAAACGCTTCTCCACCATGTCGGCCGCCGCCGACAAAAGGCGTCTCCTCGCCCCGGTCGAACCTTTTCAAAAACACGGGGAATCCGGTGCCACGGTGAGCGCCTTCATGCCTTACACCGCCAAGATCGCAGATGAGCTCTGCTTCATCAAAAGCATGCATACCGAGCAGGTGAACCACGCGCCCGCCATCAACTTCTTCCTCTCCGGCTTCCAGCTCCCCTCCCGCCCGACGCTTGGCTCGTGGCTTTCCTATGGCCTGGGCTCAATGAACGAAAACCTCCCCACCTTTGTTGTCATGACCTCGGTCACCAAAGACACCAGTTGTGGGCAAATTTTCTACGACTCGTATTGGTCTTCCGGCTTCCTGCCATCCCACCACCAGGGCGTCAAACTTCGTGCCGGAGCCAGCCCCGTCCTCTATCTCAATAACCCGAAAGGAGTCAGTCCGGCCCTGCGACGCCAGATGCTCGATGGCATCGCTTCGCTCAACGAAAGCAAATACGCAGCGGTCGGTGATCCCGAAATTCAAACCCGGATCGCGCAATACGAAATGGCCTACCGCATGCAGACCAGCGTGCCCGAACTTGCCGACATCTCCGGCGAGTCCAAATCCACCCTCGATCTTTATGGTCCCCAGGTTCACGAGCCCGGAACCTTTGCCCGGAACTGCTTGCTCGCCCGCCGCCTTCTCGAACGAGGCACCCGCTATGTCCAGCTCATGCATGCCGGCTGGGATCAGCACAATTCCCTCACCACGGAACTCTACAACCAATGCCGCGACACCGACCAACCCTCGGCCGGTCTTGTTCAGGACCTCAAACAACGCGGCCTTCTCGATGACACCCTCGTCATCTGGGGCGGTGAATTTGGACGCACCCCCTTCCTTCAGGGAGACATCAACAATCGCCCCAGATGGGGCCGGGATCACCACCCCTACGCCTTCACAATCTGGATGGCAGGTGGCGGAGTCAAACCGGGAATGACCTACGGCGAATCGGATGACATTGGCTTCAATGTCGCCAAAGACCCCGTCCACATTCACGACTTTCAGGCGACCCTTCTCCATCTTCTGGGCATCGATCACGAAAAGCTCACCTACAAATTCCAGGGGCGCCACTACCGCCTCACCGATGTCCACGGCCATGTCGTGAGACCAATTCTCGCATAGTTTCCTTCCTTTTTTTCATCGCGCATTGCATTGGAAAACTCTCTCGCCCAGGATCAATTCAATGATCCGCTTTCTCCTTCTTGCCCTTGTCAGCTCAACCATGGCTGCGGAAAGGCCCAACATCATCGTCATTCTCAGCGATGATCATCGATACGACTTTCTGGGATTTATGGAGAGGGCTCCCGACTTTCTCGAAACGCCAAATCTCGACCGCATGGCTGCAGCCGGGGCTCATCTGGAAAATGCCTTTGTCAGCACCTCGCTCTGCTCTCCAAGCCGCGCCTCCATTCTGACCGGCCAGTTCATGCACCGGCACAAGGTCGTCGATAATCAACGCGCCGTTCCGGAAGGAACCCGATTCTATCCCGAATACCTCCAATCCGCCGGCTACCGCACCGCCATGATCGGCAAGTGGCACATGGGTCACGACAATGACGAACCACGTAGAGGCTTTCACCACTGGGTCAGCTTCCAGGGCCAGGGGGCTTACTTTGATCAAACCCTCAACATCAATGGCAAACAGAGTGAGCAAAAAGGCTACACCGCCGACCGACTCGCCGATCAGGCCCTCGAATGGCTGAAGAGTGATCGGGGAGGCGATAAGGAGGCTCCGTTCATGATGCACCTCGCCTTCAAGTCGGTTCACTATCCCTTCCAACCCGCCAAGCGCCATCTCGGTCGTTACGAAGGAAAAAAAATCGACTACCCCGAGACGATGGCGAACTCGGACGAGAACTATGCCACGCAACCAAAATGGGTCCGCGAACGACGCTACGGGATCCACGGTATCGACCACATGGAAACCGGTGCTTTCGATAAAGATCCCGTCCCCTCCTTCGATGACCTCTACTGGAGATTCTGCGAAACCGTCCACGGCCTCGATGAAAACGTCGGGCGCGTCCTCGACTATCTCGACTCATCCGGTCTCGCTAAAAACACCATCGTCCTCTACCTCGGTGACAACGGTTTCGCCCTCGGCGAACACGGCTTCTACGACAAACGCGACGCCTTTGAAGAATCCATCCGCATCCCGATGCTGGCCTACGCACCCGGTCGAATCAAAGCAGGCACCAAACCTGCCGGAATGGTCCAGAACATCGACATCGCCCCCACTCTCCTCGATTTTGCCGGTGTCAAAGCCCCCGAAAACGCCCCCGCGATGGACGGACGCTCTTTCCGCGACCTTCTCGAAGGAAAGAAGCCCGCCACCCCATGGCGCGACCACATTCTTTACGAATACCACTGGGAATGGAACTTCCCGGCAACACCGACCCTCTTCTCCATCCGCACCGACCGCTACAAATACATCTACTATTATGGTCTTTGGGATAAGAACGGATTCTACGATCTGCAAACAGATCCCCACGAGCGGCACAACCTCATCGACGTCCCCGCCTTCGCCGAGCAAATCGAGGCCTTGAAAAAACAACTCTTTGACGAACTTGAAGAATCAGGAGGTTTGGACATCCCCGCACGCAGGCCAAAAGGCGAACCTCTCCACGACCGAAAACTCCGCCGCTAGTCGGGCTGGCCGGAGGGAATTCCAGCCCGGAACTCTGAATCCCTTCCCTCTTCCCCTCTGATCTTAAATATGGTGGGGGGACGATCACCATGGAAGAGTCCATCCTCCCGGCTCTCAAGGGAGAGCCCTTCACGCGCGATGCCATCTTTACCGACTTCTCCCATTATCCTCCCGTCACGGAATGGATCCCTCCCTCCATCTCGGTTCACTACGAAAACCGGAAGCTCATTCGCGAGTCCCACCAAAGAGAAGACGGCGCCCGCCGTTCCCGCCTTTTCGACCTCTCAAACGACATTGGCGAGAAAAACAACCTCGCGTCAACCAAGCCCGGATTGATCACAAAACTCGATGCCAAAATCGAAGCACGCATCAAAGATATCAAAGACCTCCGAAGCAAAGCTGGCCGCACTCCCGCCATTGACGACGCGATTAAGCGATCAAAATTTGAAAAACGCCAAAAGGCCCCGTATTGGAAAGTTCGCAAGTTTGTCACCTCAATATGAAATTCCCGCTACATCCCATCATCCTTGCCACTCTGTTCTCAATTGCCGCGATCAATTTCACAAGTTGCGGAACCTCCAACCCCACAGAAAAAACGACAAACACGCACACCTGTAAGATCGTCTACAGACCACTGGTCACAATCCGCAACAATTCCGACAAATTAATCATACTGGGCTTGCAGGGACCAGAAACCCGCCTTGTTTCCATCCCGGCACGGTCAAGCCGCTCAATCAATCTGATTTCTGGAAGCTATAAATACGATGCGAAGGCCCAGAACGCCAAAACCACCTCGGGTTACAAATATTTCAGCTCAAACCGGAAGTACCAATGGACCTTTCCAACTCATTAGATCCACCAAATCCGGTCATCCTCCTCCCGGCGGGTCAATCGATCCGCTTTTTTGTTGGAGTAAGGGCACCTCTTTACGCTTGAATCATCCCAGTGACCGATCAAACGAAGGACCAACTCGCCGATGGCTCGTATGAGTTCCTCTCCATCTTCCTGGAAGGCCTCCCGTTTATCTTCCTCGGCACGCTGGTGAGTGGATTTCTCGGCACCTATCTTCCACGTGGAGCTTTCGAAAAAATCCTCCCAAAAAACAACACCCTCGCCATTCTTTTGAGTGGTTTGCTCGGGGCCATTTTCCCGGTCTGCGAATGCGCGGTCGTCCCCGTGATCCGACGACTTGTCAAAAACGGTCTCCCTGTCTCCTGCGCCCTGGCCTACATGCTCGCTGCCCCGATTTTCAATCCGGTGACCGCAATCAGCACCTACAAGGCATTCAACAACTCATACGAAATCACGATTTCCCGTCTCACCATCGGATACCTCATCGCCGTGATCATCGCCCTGATCGCAGCCCGAATTGCCCAATATTTCATTCTCAAGGAATCCGCAAAAGCGGATGAAGGGCACGAACACAACCATCCCCGGAACCTCAACTCCGCACTCAACAATTCGCTGCGCGACCTCATGGACGTGGGACTCTACTTCTGCATTGGGGTCGTCCTCACTGCCATTCTCAAAACCACGGTCATTGATCCGACCGATGAGTTTTGGAAAAATCTCGCAGACAACTCAATTCTTGGAAGTGCCGGCATGATGATTCTCGCCTTCGTCCTCAGCCTTTGCTCAACTTCGGATGCCTTCATTGCCGCAAACTTTGCAAACTTCAAATACGGCCCAAAGCTCGCCTTCATGGTCTTCGGCCCCATGATGGATGCCAAACTTGTTTTTCTCTACTCGACGGTTTTCAAATGGAAATTTATCGCCTTCCTCTTTGTCGCCATTTTCATCCTCACCGGAGCCTTCAGCCTTCTCTTCGAAATGAAGATCCTTCCGTGGTGGATGACCTCTCAATCTGAAATCCCGCTAGCGCCATGACCCCCCTCCACACCCGACTCTTTGGCCTCCTGGCAATCTCATGGGGATCCGTGCTCATCTACTTCTATCACTCCACCCGGGTGAAGGATTACCTCGCTGTCGATTTCCACCACTTCATCCTGGTTGGAGGCATCGGCATAATCATTCTCGGAGTCTACTCCGTCATTAATCCAAAACCGAAAAATCACAGTCATCCGGCAGACCATGACCATGACCATGACCATGACCATGATTGCGGTCATTCCCACGACAAAGAGGACTGCGAATCGTGCGAACACCATCATGAAGACGGTCACGGCCCATTCGTCACCATCCTGCTCACCCTCATCCCACTCACTCTGGCAATGTCCTACACCAGGGACAAACTCTCCAATCAGGGACTCACTAAGAAAGGCCTCTACGAGGCACCTTCTTTAACCAACGCCGCCGACATTCCACCCTTTACCCGCGAGGATCTCGAAAAACGCGTTTCGAAGAATCAATATGGGGAATTCGAGCTTCGCATGATCACGGCCTATTACGCCGCCGGCGATCGCGAAATCCAGGACATCTTCGACGGTCTTCCCGTTGAGTTGGAGGGACGCATTGCGCCTGAAAAAATCAACAATGAGACCGGGGACCGCATGCGAATCTTCCGTTCCATTATCACTTGCTGTGCGGCCGACCTCCAGGTCGTCGGAGTTTCCTTACAATTTCCCGAAGGAGCCACCAGACCCAAGCCCGAAGATTGGGTGAAGGCAGGTGGAACCCTCACCTTCGAAACCGTCAATGGCACCGTCCTTCCCCTCCTCAAAATACGGGAGGTTATCCAAGCGGAAGAACCCTACTCCGAATTCCGGAACCGCCAATAATCACATGCCCCTCCAAGCTCTTCGTCAACAACTCCTCTCCACCGTTCTTGGTTCCGATGAAGCCGTCGACCTTCTCCTCACCGCTCTTCTTGCCCGGGGACATGCCCTTGTCACCGGCCCACCCGGAATCGGAAAAACAACTCTCGCACACACCCTGTCCACCTCACTAAGCGGAACTTTTCGGCGTGTTCAATTCACACCCGACCTCCTCCCTTCCGATATCCTCGGTTACCAACTCTACCGACCGCAAAATGGTGAGTTCGAATTCATCCCCGGCCCGGTCTTCGCCAACCTCCTTCTGGCCGATGAGATCAACCGCGCTTCTCCCCGCACCCAGTCATCGCTTCTCGAGGCCATGAACGAAAGGCAGGTGACGATTGATGGCACAACACGCGAACTCCCCGACCCTTTCCTCGTTGTTGCCACTCAAAATGACACCTCTTCAACCGGCACCTTTCCCCTTCCGGAACCCCAGTTGGACCGCTTCATCCTTTCCATTCCCATGAGTCTCCCGGATGATCAAACCCAACTCGAAATCCTTCGCTACCACTCTGAAAAATCCTCCGGCCCTCCTCGTTCCCCGGTCATGAATCTCGACCAGCTCCGCGATCTTCAGAACCAGGCCGACCATATCTCAGTGTCCGACACCCTGCAGCGCTACCTTCTCGCACTGTGCCAGGCTGTCCGCTCCATTTTAGGGGAGGATCATGCCGTCTCCACCCGCGCCACGCTCGCCCTGCAGCGGGCTTCCCAGGCTGCGGCACTTCTCGATAACCAAACTGCCGTCCTTCCGGACCACGTCCAAAAAATCTTCCCGCACGTTCTCCGCCATCGCCTCCTTTCCGAGGACACCCCGGACGCCGATCACCTTCTCTCCGCGGCACTGGAACAGACTCCCGTCCCTTGATTCATCCTTTTGATCTGAGCAATCGATTGTAAACTCTCTTTAATGATTCACACTTATCGCCTTGCTAAAACCGTCGTCATCCTGACCGCAGGAGCGACTCTTTTGGCAGTCGTTGGAATCCTCGTTTATCTCAATCAGGTCGGTTTTCCCGGTCGATATGGTGACTGGCTGCGTGATGAACTGGCGGATCGCGGCGTCCACCTCTCTTTTGAAAGCCTCCGCTTCGACCTTAAACACGGGTTGATCGCCAAGGATGTCTCGTTTTTCGCTGGCGACGGAGAACGTATTCCTCTCCTTGAAGCAGGTGAAGTCACTCTCGATCTCGACAAGACAAAAGCTCTCAGGGGGAAATTTAAGCTCCTCAACATTCATATCAGCAACGGAACCGCCCGGATTCCGGTCGACAAAGACAGTCGCATGGTCACCGCCAGCCAAATCAACGGGGGACTCTTCATCACCGAAAACGGCCGGGCCACCGTCAAGGACGCCTCCGGATTAATCGAGGGAATCCGGGTGAATCTCTCTGCCGATCTCAAGCTCTCCAAATTGAAAGGAGAGCATCTCGACCCCAGCCAAGGAGAAAACCTTCAGTCCAACCATGTTCTCAGTCTTGTTCTCGATGAATTGGCTCTCTGGACCATTCCATCCGACAGTCCACCTGAACTGACCTTCAAAATAAAAGGCGATCTCAATCATCCCGATCGCCTCAATACGACTTTCAAATTAGAGGCCCGAAACCTCAGTTTGAAAAACGACCAACTGGACCAAAACTACCAACTGGACCAGTTGATGATCTCGGGAGACCTGCAGTCTCAATTGGTGACACTCGATGAAATCCTTGTCGAAGATCGAAGCGGCTCAGCCTCGGGACAAGCTGATTGGAACATTGTCCGTCGGGAGGGACGCTTCGACCTTATCTCGGATCTCCAGCTTCAGGATTTCCTGGCCAGCTGCTTTGACATCGTCGTTTTAAAAAATCTAACCCCCGATACCCCGCCGGTTCTCAATTTAAGAGGCACCTTCTCAGCTCCCGAAGACGAACCATTTTCCGTCCGAGCCACCGGACATGGAACGATTGGGGAATTTCAGTTTTTGAAGACTCCCTTTAAAGGGTTGACCTCGGAATTCTCTTGGCGCGATGGTGATCTCTACCTTCGGGATCTGGAAGTGAAACATCATAAAGGCCAACTCAATGGCCATCTTGTGATGCAAGATGATCTCGCTCGCTATGATGTCCGTTCCACCCTTCCGCTCGAAGCCTTTGCCCCTTTTATCAAGCCCAATCAAGGACTCGACCGGATCGTTCAAAATCTGAAGTTTTCCGATAACTCCATCGTTGCCCTTGATGTGGTCGGCTCGCTTGACCGCGCCGACCTCACCGAATGGTCCGCAGCCGGCAAGGTCCATTTGAGTAACTTCCTCTACAAAGGCACCCGGGTCCATCATCTCGCCAGCGAGTATAACTTCATTCCCGGTCAGACCGAATTCTCTCAAATCAAAGCCCTTCTGAACGACGACAAGGAACCTGCCCGCCTGCGATTTAAAGGGGCCTCATCAGAGGAAATTTACGCCGACCGTATTCTCCACGACGGTTCCACCCGCGTCACCACCATCAGCAACCTGCGAGGCAAGGTTTGGCCCACTCCCATCGTCAGGATCTTCGCCCCGTCTGTCTCACAACACCTGGAAGAAAACTACCGCTTTCACAAGCCGCCTCACCTCACTCTCAACGGGAGCTTCGCTGACCGTAAGGAAGACAGCGATAAAACCGTCTTTCGCGTGGCCGCACGCACCGAGGGACAAACCGATTACCCCTTCCTCGGAGCCGAGCTCCCACTGCAAAAGCTGAATGCCGACATTGTCGTGCGAGGAACAGACATCACGGTCAGGAATATCACCTGTGCCACTCTCGGAGGAACGGTCAGCGGCTCTGTTTTCTGTGATGTCACCCCGGGGCGAAAAACCGACTACCTGGGCTCCATGAAATGGGACAACCTCTCCTTTCCCCTCATCTCCAAAGCCTACAAATTTAGAGACGAAGAAAAAGGCACCCTAACCGGGAGTATCGACTTTTATGGAATCGCCGGTGGCGTTCGCGGCTTCAACGCCGATGGCCTGATCGGAATCAGGCAGGGTAATCTTGTCTCGCTCCCCGTCCTCGGCCCACTTTCCCCGATCATCGCCGGTATCCTTGGCGACAAACGAATGGGCTACGAACGGGCCAAAGATGCCTCTTCCACCTTTGCCGTCCGTGATGGTGTCATGCAGACCAAAGACTTTGTCGCAGTCTCCACGAGCATCGTTCTGACCGGCGAAGGCTGGATCGATCTCGAGACCGAAAAAATGGACATGACCGTGCGTGTCAACGCTCGCGGCCTTTTGGGCCTTCTCACCCTCCCACTCAAACCACTCAAAGGCATCTTTCAGTTTCGCGGCACCGGACTTTACCAGACCCCAAAGTGGCGCAGCTCGCCTTTCACCCGCCCGACAAAGGGCAACGCCGACCCCCTTTTTCTAAAAGCCGGTGAAGCTAAAGAGGTTGAGGAATAGGCCGCCAGCGACCTTGGTTTTGTCAAAACCTTCGCCAATGCCTACGGCCTCACCAGGAAGCAAAACCGCCTCAAAACCAGCCCTTCCGACCAGCCTGGCATGTCGGCCTCGGCCATCCTCCAGCTTTCGAAAACTTTCGGCGCCGACTGGCTCTTCGCCATTACAAAAATATCCATACGCTCCCTCAGTGAGCAGCAAGGCCAAAGAAGGACTCCGCGTCATCTTGCATAAACCCCGTTCACCTCATCCGCGATCACCTTGATTCCATATTCCACGGTTTCTGCGTCCATCGTGTAACTCACCCGGATACATTCACGGGTGTGCTTCCAGTCGGTGTCATGTGGGAGCCCAAAAAAGAAATACTCACTTGGCACGACCAGCACTCCACGCTTCTTCAAGCGTTCATAAAGCTCTCTGGCCGTGATTGGAAAATCTTCAAACCACAGCCACAGGAAAAGCGCTCCTTCGCTTCGGTGAATGAAATAAGGAACAGAGTCATCAAGCTCCCGTGCAAACCACTCCTGCGCCATCTTGGAACGCTTCTCATAAAACGGTTTCACCACCTCTTTACTGAGCCTCAAGATCTCACCGCTCGCCACCAGCGGACGAAGAATTTCCTGTCCCACATTGGCATTCGCCAGCCCCACGATTGAGGTCATCGAGGAAACCTGCCGACACACTTCCTTGCTTGCCACCACGATGCCCGTCCTCGTTCCCGGCAATCCAATCTTGGAGAGGCTCAAAGTCAAAATCATCTCTTCATCCCAAACCGGAGTGACTTCGGAGAAAATGACATTCGGAAAGGGAGCCCCATAGGCATTGTCGACAATCAAGGGAATCCCTTTCGCCCGCGCAATTTCGCGGAGCTTTTCGATTTCCCCATCCGTCAGCACATTCCCGGACGGATTGGTCGGCCGCGAAACACAGATTGCCGCAATGTCATCACCCGGATCAACGGCATCAAAGTCCACCCGATACTTAAACTCATGAGGCCCCGTCTTCTCGATCCGGGCTGGGATTGCTTCAAAAAAATCCGCCCCAACCGACTGATTCGCGTAGCCAATGTATTCCGGTAAAAGGGGCAGAAGAATTTTTTTACGCGAACCATCCGCGAACTTCCCTGCCAGAGCATTGAACAAAAAGAAGAACGCGGTTTGCCCACCCATTGTTACCGCAAAATTCCCATGGGTCACTTCCCAGCCAAATTCTTTCCGAAAAAGATCGGCCAAGGCCATCCGAAAGGCCTCGTTCCCCGCCGGGACATCATAGTTCCCCAACATCTTCTCCAGCCCCCCCGGCTCCGCCATGATCTCCTCCATCCGCTTCCGCCAGACCGCATCCACCTCCGGCACATGCGCTGGTTGCCCTCCGCCAAGCATCTTGACATCGCCACCCCCGGCCAGAGCCTCACCGAGGTCATCCATCAATTCCCCGATTCCGCTTCCCTCGCACAGGTTTTTCCCAAAAGTTGACAGCTCCCAGCTCATGCGCCGGATCATTCTCTCCTCTCACCCTCTTGTCACTGAAATCTCTCCACTTTGGGGCAAAACTTGTCACACTACTTCCGTATCCAATCAACCATGAAGCGAGCTTTCCTTTCCATCCTTCTTACATCGTCCCTTTCAGCCTCCGACTCCCTCTTTGTCGAAGCCGAAGCCTTCGCCGACCGCGGTGGATGGTCCGTCGACTCCCAATTCATACTCAACATGGGGTCGGCCTACCTCATGGCTCATGGACTCGGCACTCCTGTTGCCGATGCCACGACCGAGGTGGTTTTCCCTTCAACCGGCACCTACCACCTCCACGTCCGGACCAAGGACTGGGTCGCCAAATGGAACGCTCCCGGAACTCCCGGAAAATTCAAAGTCAGCATGAATGACAAACCCGCCACCACCGCCTTCGGCACCAAAGGAGATCAATGGCACTGGCAAAACGGAGGCACCGTCGAAATCACCACGAAAAAGACCACTCTCAAACTCCACGACCTCACCGGCTTTAATGGCCGCTGCGATGCCCTTTACTTCACCAAGGACGCCAAGGAAACTCCGCCAAACGACGGACAACCCCTTTTTGATTTCCGCCGCCAAAAACTCAATCTCCCCGCAGTCCCTCCTGTCAAAGGTGACTACGATCTTGTTGTCATTGGTGGCGGTTACTCCGGCCTCGCAGCCGCCCTTTCCGCCGCCCGGCACGGCCTTAAGGTGGCCCTCATTCACGACCGCGCCGTCCTTGGCGGCAACGGATCCTCCGAAGTCCAGGTCTGGGCCATGGGAGGCACCCAACTCGGAAAATTCCCCCATCTCGGTGAAATCGTAAACGAATTCTCCGATTTCTCACGCGACTCCCCCGGCCTCATTCGCGAATTTGTCGATGATCTGAAGGAAAAAGTCGTTCGCGCCGAGGACAACGTTGACCTCTACCTCAACCACTTCGCCTTCCGCACCAATGCTTCCGACAATCAGATCAACTCAGTCGATGCCGTCGATACCACTTCCGGCACCTTCACACGAATCGCCGGACGCCTTTTCTGCGATGCCACCGGGCACGGCACCATCGGCGCACAAGCAGGCGCCAAATTCATGATGGCCGAAAAAGGCCACATGGGAATGTCCAACATGTGGTCCGCAAAAGATGCCGGCGAAAAGGTCAACTGGCCGAAAACTCCCTGGGCACTCCCCCTCGGAAAAGGAGACTACCCGACCCTCCATGGCTCCCGCGGACCTTACGAAAAATTTCGCAAAGCCGAATGGTTCTGGGAAGGCGGCTACGACAAACACCCTATCAATGACCTCGAGGAGATCCGCGACTGGAACCTCCGCGCCAACTTCGGTGCCTTCAGCCATATGAAGCAGTCCGAGCCCAACACCAGGCTCATGTGGATGGCTTACATCGGAGGGAACCGCGAATCCCGACGACTCGAAGGAGACGTCATTCTCACCGGAGACGACATCGCCGCGAAAAAAGTCTTCCCCGATGCCAGCGTCCCCACCACCTGGTCCATCGATCTCCATTACCCCAAAAAGGAATTTGAGAAAGGCGTCGCCAAGGACAACCCCTTCATCGCGATTGCCGTCCACGACCGCAAGGTTGACCGTCAAATTGGTTACAACATCCCTTACCGCTGCTTTTACTCCAAGAATATCGGAAACCTCTTCATGGCCGGACGCTGTGTCTCCGTCGACCGACGCGCCCTCGGCACCACCCGCGTCATGCGCACCTGTGGCATGATGGGAGAAGTCGTTGGCAAAGCCGCCTGGATCGCGACCACACAAGATACCACCCCGCGCGGAGTTTATCAAAACTACCTCCCCATCCTCATCGACCTCATGAAGCAGCCCGGCCGTGCCCGCCGCGCTACCATCAATGATCCCCTCACTATTCCACCGATTCCCGAAGGAGGCTTGCGGGTGAAACCAACCAAACAAAACATCATCAATTTGAAGGGACTTGTCGTCGATGACACCAAAGCCAAATTAACCGGTTCCTGGAATAAAGGGGACAACCTCAAACCCAACCACGGTTTGGGTTACCAATATGCCCCGCACCCTGCTTCTGCGACCTACAAAATTCGCATCAAAGACTCCGGAAAATACGAGGTCCGTGTCCACTGGTTGCATCACCCAAACCGCACCACGGCAGCTGAACTCGCCCTGACTCACGCCCAGGGAAGGGAAACGATCTCCCTTGACCAGACAAAAACTCCGGCTCGGAAAACCTACACTTCTCTCGGAACCTTTGAATTTGTCGATGTCCTCCCCGGCGAACTGACCATCACCTCAAAAGCACCGGGCAATCTCCACATCGACGCCGTTCAACTCCTGAAAGCCGAGTAATCTCTCCTCATGCCGAAACCGAAACATCTTTGGGTTCGGCTTTACCGCCTTGCGGTCATCATCGCGATTGCCTGGCTCATTTTTGAGAGGGCACAAGTCACTCCCCAACAGTGTGACTTCCGCCTCCTCTTCCCGAACGGCACCCGCATTGAAGAGGATCAGGTCTTCAACGAAGAAGGCAAACCTCTTGGATATTTCCTCACCACCTCCCCCTCCACCGACCATCTCAAGGGATATTCGGGCCCAACCAACGTTGCGCTGGCTCTGGACCGGACTGGCAAAGTCACTGACACCAAGATCGTCCACTCCGCCGATACCCCCGACCATGTCCAGGCAATCATTGACGACGATAAGTTTTGGAATTCCCACGTGGGCCTCAGCTTGGGTTCTCCGGGAAATCCCGACATCGATGCCGTAACCGGCTCTACCCTGACCAGTTCCGCGATCAGCCGTGGGATCATCGAACGCCTTGGTGGCCTCAGCACCTCCCGCCTGTTCCCCACTGATATCCTCCCCGCCGAGCTTCCCGAAGCGTCCACCGTGGAGCCCCACCCCAACTGGCCCGATGTCAAAGTAATGAAGGATGATTCGGGATCCATCATTGGCCACGCCCTGCGCACCGCGCCCACCCAGGAATACTTTCACGGATATCAGGGACCAACCGACGTCCTCATCGTTCTCGATAAAACCGCCACCAAGGTCACCCGCCTCCGCTTCCGTAAAAGCTATGACAACGAGGAATACTACGAACGTATTCTCGATGATCAAAATTACCTCGATCTCTACAATGGCATGACCATCGACGGGATTCTGGCCATCGACCAATCACAAATTGAAGGAGTCAGTGGAGCCACCCACACCTCCTGGGCCATCGCCGAAAGTGTCGCCCGCCGCCTCGCCCGCTTCGAGTCCGACCGCGCTCCCATCTCCCGAAAAATCCCGTGGCGCAATCTCTCACTTTTCACCCTCACCCTCGGAGCATTCCTGTTCTCCTTCACTAAAATCCGGGGCCATCCCCTCGCCCGCATTCTCTGGCAAGTGACTGTCGTCATCCTCCTCGGCATCCTCCTGGGCGACCTCCTCTCCCAGGCTCTCCTGTTGGGCTGGGCGCGCCACGGTCTCCCCTTTCTGGATTCCTGGGGCCTCGTCTTTCTCGCCGCGGCGGCCCTCCTCATCCCCTGGGCTTCCGGCCATCAGCTCTACTGTCACCAACTCTGCCCCCATGGCTTCCTCCAACGTTGGCTTGGCAAGCTCCCGGTCAAGCCTCTCAAAATACCGGCCAAAATCCACCGTCTCCTCACTCACCTCCCGTCCCTCCTCCTCATCATCCTTGTAGCCTCGGTCATCCTGGGGGCTTCATGGAATCCCGCCGACTGGGAAGGCTTCGATGCCTGGCTCTGGCGCTCCGCCGGACTTGCCACCATTGTCATTGCGATCCTTGGGCTCATCTCCTCCATATTCAGCCCACTGGCCTATTGCAAATACGGCTGCCCCACCGGAGCTCTCTTCAAATTCCTCCGGAAATCATCCGGCACCAACTGCTTAAGCCTCCGCGATCTCATCGCCGGGGGACTTTGTCTGCTCGCTTTTTTCATCTGATCCATGTCTGCCCGACTCTACGATGATCTCGATCGTCTCTACCGCGAAATATGGGGAACCTCCCTCCATCACGGCTTGTGGCTCGATACCCGTGAAACGGCGCTTCAAGCAAAAGAAAATCTCCTTACCGCGGCCCTCTCTCTCCTCAAACCATCGGGTCGAATTGCCGACATCGGCTGCGGATACGGAGTTCTCGCTCATCGCATCATTAACGAATCCCCCGGAAAAATTCTTGCCTGCACAAATTCAAAAGTCCAGGCGCGTCAGATTGTGCCCGCTCCCAGACTCTCCATCCTTTCGGGCGACTGGCTCGATCAAAAGCTGGAGGCGGAGTCCCTCGACGGTGCCATTGCCATCGAAAGCCTCTCCCACTTTCCATCCTTTCCAGCCTTTCTCAAAAAAACAGCTTCGGCCCTGAAACCCGGAGCAAGATTGGTGATCGCCGACTGGTTCTCTGAAACAGGTAGCCTGCCCATCCTTCGACATCTTGCCCATTCAGGAGACCTTCCGCCTTGGCGCTCACTTGATTCACTCATTGAGTCAGCGAAAGGGGCGGGATTCACACTCTTGGTTCATCAGGACCTCTCCCAAAAAGTCGCCCCCACCTGGACCCACCTCTTGTTCCAATCCCTCCTGCTGCCTCTCAGAAAGCCCCGCAGTCTCCCAATACTCTTCCGTCAGATTTGCTCACGTCCCGCCCTCCTCTGGACTTTTCCTCTTCTCCGCCTCACATACAAAACCCGGGATTTGAGCTACCATCTCATTTCCCTTCAAAAAGTGGTTTCACCTCGCGCTCCAACCTAATCTCTTCTAACTTCCACCACAGCCATGAAGAAAGCACGTTTTCCACGCTCCGTCATTCTTGTCGCAGCATTCTATCTCGTTGCTGCGATCAGTGCTGCCGTCACCCAGCAAAATTGGGAATTCCTGAAGGTCTATATTCCATTCTTCATCATCATCGCCGGGGTCGTGGCGTTCATGCATAGCCGGGTAAATTTCACGAAGACCCTCCTCTGGTGCCTCACCCTCTGGGGTGCCTCACATCTTGCGGGCGGCCTTGTCAAAATTCCCGATGAATGGGCTTACGACGGCGATCAACAGGTCCTCTATTCATGGTGGGTCATCGGCCAATGGTTGAAATACGACCACCTCGTCCATGCTTATGGATTTGGCACCTGCACTTGGCTGATCTGGGAGGCTCTTCGGGCCAGTGTTCAACAACGGCTGGGCCGAAAACTCTATCCCTCGATGGGCATGATCTTCCTCTGCGTTTTCGCCGGAATGGGCTTGGGAGCTCTCAATGAGATCATCGAATTCATCGCTGTCATCAGCCTCCCCGAAACCAATGTCGGAGGATACATCAACACCTGCTGGGACCTTGTGGCAAACCTCGTCGGCTGCCTTTTCGTCGGCGTCCTCATCCTCTTTCGGGGGTAGTCCGAATGCCGTGATCTTCACCGTCTCAGATTCCCCCGGTCAACGACTCGATGCCTTCCTTGCCGGAAGGCTTTCCGGTCTCTCCCGCTCGAAGATTCAGAACTTGATCAAAGAGGGGCATATTCTCCTCAACGAAAAATCAGTCAAGGCCCGGGCTGCTTTAAAGAACGGTGACACCATTTCAGTTTCCATCCCCGAGGAACCGGACGTCAAACCGGAGGCCCAGGACATTCCACTTTCGGTCCTCTTCGAAGACGATGAAATCATCATCCTGAACAAAGCCCACGGCATGGTCGTTCATCCGGCGGCGGGTAATAGCAACGGGACCCTCGTCAATGCCCTCCTCCATCATTGTGCCGGAAATCTTGCCTCCGAAGGTGGCGATGGCCGGCCCGGGATCGTTCACCGGCTCGACAAAGACACCTCGGGTTGCATCGTGGCAGCAAAGACAAATACCTCCCTAAAAAATCTGGTCGGACAGTTCGCAGATCGAAAAACTGCCAAGCTCTATCTCGCGGTGATCCAGTCTCCTCCCAAGATAGCTCACCAAACCGTCTTTAACAACATCGCCCGCCACCCGATACACCGCCAGCGAATGGATGTCTGCAACCCCGGAGCCGGGAAACCTGCCATCACGGATATCCACCTGCTTCACACTGCCAACAATGGTACCTCACTGGTCCTATGTGCTTTGCACACCGGGCGAACCCATCAGATCCGGGTTCACAATCGCTACCTCGGACACCCTCTTCTTGGAGACCCCATCTACAGTAAACCGGCCCGTCAACCCATCGCCACGAACCGTCTCATGCTCCACGCCTGGCGCCTGGGAATCACCCATCCTGCAACCGGTGAATGGATCCAACAAGAAGCACCCATTCCCCAAGAATTTCAGACTTGGGCCGATAAGGTGACAGAGCGCCTCCGACAAATTCGTTTGATTCGTAACCACAAGGAATTCGACGCCCTTTGGTAGTTCTTGAAAATCCCGCCCTCCTCAGACAATCCTCTTTCAGTCACGTTGTAACTCCCATGGTCCCCGGATTAAAAAGACGCTATCTCCGCATCGTTCGGAAGGTCTACCGCTTCCTGCGGAGCCCCGGAATGAAGCGCAAGGCATGGCTTCAAAAGAGCATCAAACCGATGTTCGAGCGGGAACTTTGGCACCCGTGCCGGAACTCGGTTGCCACTGGCGTCGCCATCGGATTGTTTGTCTCCCAATTGCCCATGCCCGGACAAATGCTTCTTGCCGGGATTTGGTCGGTCTTTTTTCGAGCGAATATCCCCATCGCCCTGGCTGCCTGCTGGGTCACCAATCCCCTCACCCACCTTCCGATCATGCTCGTCCAGGAAAGTTTTGGAGACTTTCTCCGGGACAGCCTTCACATCCCCATCCACCCCATTTTCGAGAAAATCAAAATCTCCCTTAGCTTCTTCCCCGGCTGGGAAGGAAAATTTCTCAACGGAGGGAGCTTTATTTTGGGATTTCTCTCGATGGGCTTCCTCCTCTTCATCCTCGCCTTCCCCACCGTCTACCTTTTCTCGGCCCTGATGCCTAAAATCCTGCCTAAAACCCGCTATCAAAGGGCCAAGGCCAAAGTCATCGCCCGTCAGAAGAAGGAGGAATCCCAAAATCAATCAAACTGATTTTCCCTCCTCCGTTGGAGGCTTTGAGCCGTTGCGGCACCGTAAACTCGGGAAAATGATAGGTCCGTCGTGAACGGCGCTCCGCTGAACCGTCGAGCTTCGACACGAAGGCAATCAGCATCCCGCATGCGATCAGAGCAAGGGCCATCCAACCCATCAAGGCCTCCTCTTCCTCCCCATGATCCTTCTTCTCCTGACGAGAGAGCCTCTTCTTCAACTCATCCACAACGGTTAAAGAGTAAACATGGACCTTTTCCACTTGCTCCTCTTTCTTCATCAACTCCACGAGTCCTTTCTCAACGACACTCTGAAGATCAGAATAAGGCAGACGTGACATCATCCCATTTTCAAAAAAATGCCCGTTGTAAAGGTTGGCCGAGTAGCCCACCACTCCTTGTACTCCCCCGTTCAAACTCAAAACAAAAAACAGCCCTTCGCTCTTCTCCCCCAGCCAGACATCTTGACACCTCATCGCAAAAGGAGCCGGCTTCTCTGCGATGACATCCGAATGAGTGACAAGATAGACCCTCATCCCATACTCCTCATCCACCGATTTCAAAGCCCGGGATATCGCCTTGATCATCTCAGGATCGTCTCGAAATAAATTGTCCCGATCCCAGACGTGATTGGCCGGAGGTTCACCGAGTTCGACCTTTTTTGCCAAGAGCGGAGACCCAACCCCCAAATGGAACATCAAAAGCCACCGTCCCACGAATCGGAAAATCTCCTTCATCTTCCGTGATCCTTATCATCCTCCGGACGGAAAGCCGAGACAAAGAGCAAAACCGCTGCAATCGATATGCAGGAATCCGCCACATTGAACGTCGGGAAAAAGCCACCGCTCTTGGGTGAAATCCTCTCATATCCGGGAAGCTTTACTCGAATAAAGTCGACCACGTATCCCTTCGACAGGCGCGTCATGAAGGACTTTTCCTCGTGTTGCTCCAACCAAAAGCCCTGCAAGAGACGATCGGTAAGATTCCCTACGACGCCAGCAACCAAAAGAGCCGCCGCAAGCTTGGCCGGAGCATTCGCAAATGCGCCCTTTCTCCAGAAAGTCGTAATGATCACTAAAGCCGCAATGAGGACAAACAAGAACACAATCGGTGCCCAGGTCGTGCCATTGCCCATTCCAAACGCCACCCCCTGGTTGTGAATTCGCCACCACCAAAGAAAGCCCTCGATGACCTCGACCGGGGGATCGGGTGTATGAAAATCAGAGGCCAGTGGCTCGTGGAATCGAAAAACGACCCACCACTTGGTGATCTGATCAAGCACGTAGAGCGGCAGACTCAGAATGAGGAAAATCTTCGGAAGTCGGTTCATGACACTTTCTGAACGGGGTGCGGGAAACTGGCACAGGATTATGCTCCCCGCATCAGGGAAATTTCGGCCAAGCTTACGAAAGAGTTCACTAAATCCTCCCGGCTAGCCTCTTTGAGCACTTCGACTGGAACCGCACGCTCCAAGTTGAATTTTCCAGACCGGGTTCTCCTCAACGCGCTCAGGTGGGCACCACAACCAAGCCGCTGGCCAATGTCATGCGCATAAGTTCGCACATAAAACCCCTTGGTACAATCTACCGTGAAATCAATCTCGGGTAACTCCACACGGCCCAACTGATAATTTCTCACAGACACCGGACGGGGCTTGCGCTCCACCACCTGCCCCTTGCGGGCCAGCTTGTAAAGCGGCACCCCGTTTTGCTTAATAGCAGAAACCATGGGCGGGATTTGCTCAAAATCTCCCAAGTAGTGATCAAAGGCCGCCTTAAGATCTGCATCACTCAGTTCGGGCACTTCTTTCTCCTCTTCAATCTCCCCCTCCTTATCCTGGGTGGATGTTGTCGCTCCCAGAGTGATCGTTCCGGTATAAGTTTTGTCTTCACTCATCAAAAGATCTTGAATCTTCGTCGCCCGATTGATGACGAGCATGAGAAGCCCGGTTGCCATGGGATCAAGCGTCCCGCAGTGGCCAATCTTTTTCATATTGAGCTGACGACGAGCGATCGCCACGACATCGTGGGAAGTCATCCCGGGTGCCTTGTCGATCAAGAGAACCCCGCTGGGTAAGTCATTCTGATTTTGCATGATATTTCGAAAATTATACAAGTCCTTCCCGGGCGATCGCCGCAGAAACCTCGTCGAGAACTTTTTCGCGGGCGGACTCCAAAGGTCCGGCCATTCGGATTCCCGCCGCAAGAGCATGACCACCTCCGCCAAAGATTCCACAAATCTCACTCACATTGATCCGTTTGTCTTTCGAGCGCATCGAGACACGAATCTTTCCTCCCTCCAAATCCTCAAAAAACACCGCGACGACCACTCCTTGCACCGCCCGGATGAAATCGATCATTCCCTCGGTATCGTCATCGATCAACTCCAACTCCATCTTGGTTTCCATTCGCAGATCCCACCACACCACGTGACCGTCTTCACTGCGATCCAGCTTATTTAAAAGAGCCCTCATCAACTCAACCTTGCGATAAGGTTGGTTGTCATACGTCAATTGATTAATCTCACCGACTTTCAAGCCACGGCCCACCAGATCGGCCGCCATTTCATAAGTCCGTTGGGTCGTCCCGGAATATTGGAAGGATCCCGTATCCGTCGAAACCGCAACATAGATGGAATCCCGGGTGATCTCCGAGATTGGCAGATCCAAAGCCGTCAAAAGATCATAAATGATCTGTCCCGTAGCCGGACTGTTGGAATCAATGTAGTTCAAATCCCCGTAACCGGGATTGGAAATGTGATGATCAATATTAATGAGGAGCTTCGCATTTTTGATCGCCTCCAGGCTTCCTTCCCCAACCCGGGCATGAGCCGCCGTGTCCAGAGTGATGGCAACTTCCACCTCCACCTCTTTCGCTTCAGCAGAAATCTCAACCTTTTCCGAACCCGGTAGAAAAGCGAGACTCTCCGGACATCCGTCGTTATTCAAGTATCTCACCGATTTCCCCATCTGCTCCAGAGCATGCCCAAGAGCTAGAATGGAACCAATGGCATCTCCGTCGGGACGGACATGACTGACAACAGCAAAGGACTGGTGGGACTCAAAAGCCTCACCGATTTGAGCGAAGGTAGCGTTTTCTGACATGGGAACGGGACCGGGAGTTTCCCCACGAAACGCTGGTGATCAAGTATTGATCGAAAGAAAGAACCTCCGGCCTATTTCGCCTTCTTTTGAGAAAAGAGCCATTTCCAAACCTCGGGATCACGATAGGTCGCCGTCCACGAATCGTGGCCCACCCCCGGATACTCGCGAAATTTCACGGTTGCACCTGCTTCTTTCAAAGCGCCCACCATAAGGGATGAAGCCTTCAAGGGCACCACAGAGTCGGCCGCTCCATGAAAGACCCAAAAAGGAACCTTCTTCATCGCCGTCGCGGTTTTAGGATCCCCTCCTCCGCAAACCGGCATCGCCGCCGCAAAGAACTCCGGACGACGCGCCACTGCGGCAAAGGAACCAAAACCTCCCATCGAAAGCCCGGTCACATAGATTCGCTCGGGATCAACTTTCTGCTCCTTCACCAACCGATCAACAGTCTCGAACACCATTGTCATCATGGCCGATGGCTTCTCAGCCAGATTCCCTCCCTTGGGAGCGCGGAAATCACCTTTTAAATCGGCCCACCAAACGTCCCGGTTACATTGCGGGGCCAAAACAACCGCACTCTCGTTATTGGCGCCAATCCACTTCAAAAGATCGCCGACTCCATGCTTCAGTTGCGCCTTGTTGTCGTCACCCCGCTCCCCTGCTCCATGCAGAAAAAGAATAAACGCCGGACTCCCGGACTCGCCGACCTTTGTCCAGCGATACGGCAGCGTCTTCCCCTCTTTCTTGTGAACCTCGGCCTTCATTTCATCAACCGGTCCCGCAACCGCCATCGACATGGTCGCCACAAACATTCCCAATATGCACTTCATGGTTGGGAAGATGGGCGATTTTGAACGAGGTGACAAGCCACTAGGAAATGATCCCACCCAGCAGGAGAAGGAGAATCACCGGACACCACAAAAGAAGCATCGTCACATTCCTGAACTTCAGCTCAAATCCGAGGAGAAACTCACCGCAAATAAAGAAGAAATCGGACCTCTATAATCGCTCCTTCCCGTTCCGGCCGTGAAGAGCTTGGCTCCGTTTTACTGGCCGGAAGAAAGCCCTGTCAGTCACAGCGGACTCACAGGGCTCAAATAAAACAGCACAAAATATTGGTGGTAGCTGCTAGTCAGCTTTCATTTGAGCTTTCACCTTCTCTTCGATCTCGGCGTAAAGATCACTATCTTCTTTCAAGGCATTCTTTGTGGCATCACGTCCTTGCCCAAGTTGTGCGCCATCGTAGCTAAACCAACTTCCTCGCTTTTGGATGATGTCAAACTCCTGGGCGAGATCGATCAACGAACCGACGGAGGAAATCCCCTCATTATACATGATGTCGAATTCCGCATCCTTGAAGGGCGGCGCAACCTTGTTCTTCACGATCTTAACCTTGGTCCGGCTTCCCACAACCGTGCCATCCGTTGCCTTGATCTGACCGATCCGACGAATATCTACCCGGACGGAAGAGAAAAACTTCAGGGCACGACCACCGGGAGTGGTCTCGGGGCTACCAAACATGACCCCAATTTTCTCACGAATCTGGTTGGTAAAGATACAGGTCGTACGGGCCTTGGAGATAAAACTGGTCAACTTCCGCATCGCCGCACTCATCAGGCGGGCCTGCGTTCCCACCGTCGAATCTCCAATCTCACCCGCAAGCTCCTGCTTTGTCACCAAAGCGGCCACCGAATCAAGAACGACCACGTCAATGGCATTGGAACGCACCAAGGTCTCGACAATCTGCAGTGCTTCCTCACCCGAGGATGGCTGGGACACCAGAAGATCATCCAAATTCACACCCAAAAGGCGGGCATACTGGGGATCAAGCGCGTGTTCCACGTCAATAAATGCCGCAAGCCCGCCTGCTTTCTGAGCTTGGGCGATAACGGTCAGGGTCAGGGTCGTCTTACCGGAAGATTCCGGACCAAAAACCTCCACAATTCGTCCTCGTGGAAATCCACCCACTCCCAGGGCCCGGTCGATCAACAGGTTGCCCGTGGGAATGGAATCCACATCCATGCGTTTATCGTCGCCAAGGCGCATGATGGCGGCTTCGCCAAAATCTTTTTGAATTTGGGTAATGGCAAGATCCAGATTCTTCTTACGGGCTGCGGCGAGCTTATCGTCTCCTTTTGACGCAGCGGCGGCAGGAGCTTTCTCTTTCTTTTCGGACATGGCGGCAGTTTTAGTGGTAGTGGAACTCATGACAATGTTTGGTGTAATTAACTGGGACACAACTAAACTGATGAACAGTGTTCATAAAAGCAAAAAGTGTTCAAATGAGTCATTTTATTTCAAAAGCTCAATTGTTTTTGGTTTTCCGCTCATCGTCCGGCTTCTAACCTTGCCCTAATGAGTAAAGATCTACCTCTTAACGGACATGTCGCCCTCGTCACCGGAAGCAGCAAAGGTCTCGGAGCCGGAATCGCTCGATGCCTGGGCGCCGCTGGAGCCAAAGTCGTGATCAACGCCTACAACAACATCACCCTTGGGCAGGAAGTTGCCGATGAAATCATCTCCGGGGGCGGAGAAGCCATCGCCATCCGCGCCGACGTCTCCAAAGAGTCCGACATCAAAAACCTCCTCGAGCAAGCCGGGAACGAGCTGGGTCCTGTCGATATTATCGTTCCCAATGCCACCCCTCCCCAGCCCCAAAAACCCATCGAGGAATACGATGAAGACTTCTACCGCAGCATGCTCGACTTCTTCGTCATGAGTCCCTTCCTCCTCACCCAGGCCGCAGTCCCCGGAATGAAAGAACGCGGCTGGGGACGAATCATCAACATCACCTCGGAAGTCTTCGCGGCATCCAATCCCAACTTCTCGGCCTATGTCGCCGCCAAAGGCGGCCAGATCGGATGGTCCCGCTCCATGTCCAGGGAACTCGCTCCCCACGGGATCACCGTCAACATGGTCGCTCCCGGTTGGATCCCCGTCGAACGTCATGCAAACGATCCCCAGGAGGACAAGGATGGCTACTTCGCTCAAATCCCGGCCGGTCGCTGGGGCACCCCGGACGACATTGGCAACGCCGTCAAATTTTTCGCTCTCGAGGAATCAAGCTTCATCACCGGACAAACCCTCCACATCAACGGCGGCATGACTCCGTGGTAGAAGATTGGCTCCTCCATCCGACCACTCCCCCTTCCCCATCCATTACCGAGGCCACGGGTCCGGAGCACCGGAATTAAACCCAACCGGTCGATTTTTGTGATCACCACTGTGTGCAAGTTCAGGTCTCCAAAAGAGAGCTTTCCTCCGGAAAATCAGCCTGAAACACCCCTGAAATTCATTCCGCTCCCCAGCCCGAATCCCTCGTAAAATAACTCGCACTTTTCTTCAGGGCATAGTTCATTCAAGGACACAACCTTCATGGAAAACTACATCTGGCTATCCTGGCTCGGCATTGGCTTCTGCATCATCCACTCCGCGATGTTTTCCGGATGCAACCTCGCCTTCTTTTCGCTGGGCCGGCTTCGGCTCGAAGCCGAAGCCCAACGAGGCAGTCAGGCCGCAACAAGAGTCCTCTCGCTCAGACAAGATGCCAACCTCCTCCTCTGCACCATCCTCTGGGGGAATGTCAGCGTCAATGTCCTGCTCTCCCTCCTGAGTGAATCCCTCATGGCCGGTCTCTTGGGATTCCTTTTCTCCACCATCGGCATCACCTTTTTCGGTGAGATCATGCCCCAGGCATATTTTTCACGAAATGCCCTCAAGGTTGGTTCTCTCCTCACTCCGGTCATCCGCTTCTACCAAATTCTCCTCTACCCCATCACCAAGCCCTGCGCCATTCTCCTCGACGGATGGATTGGTCCGGAAGGCCCGACATTTTTCGAAGAACGGGATATTGAAATCATTCTCGAAAGACACATCGATGAAGCCGGCTCCGAAATCAGCGCCAACGAGGGACAAGGTGCTCTTAACTTTCTCGACCTTGACGACCGGCCCATCGTGGAGGAAGGCAACGAGATCGAACCGAACACAATCTATCAATTCCCGACCAAGCTGGACCTCACCATGCTCCCCTCGCTCGATACCGAGGAAGGTCTGGAGTTTGTCGAATCACTCAAAAAACACCATCATCATTGGGCCATCATCGTCAACGAAGGAGGGGAACCCGTCATCGTGATGGATACCACCAAAACCCTCTGCGACCTGAATGTCGAGGGCTTGAAAACCGATCTCTACGACCAATGCCACCGACCCATTGTCGTGAGTGAAAAAGACACCTACCTCGACTCCGTTCTGGGAGAGTTTGTCGTCGAAGCCGAGGATTCCCACGACCACGTCGTCGACCGCGACGTGGTCCTCTATTGGACAGCCGACCATAAGAGAATTATTACCGGAGCGGATATTTTCGGGCGCCTTCTTAAGGGCATCGCCAAACGCGTCCCGCCCCCGGCCACCGCAAATTAAAAATCGTTTTATGTCGCAACACCACCACTTCACCTGGCCACGTCTGCCCGACGTGAGACATCAGGCGGCGTGCCATTTTTGCGACACCCTGCACGAGCTCGACCTCATCGAGGAAGGCACCGCCGCCCATTGCAAGGAGTGTGGATTTGCTCTCTACCGTAATCGACACAGCAGTTTACAAAGAGCAGCGGCCTTCGGGATCACCGCATTGTCGCTTTTCGCACTGATGTTAATCTTCCCCTTCATTACCATGGATGCCCAGGGGAATGTCAGTGAGGTTTCAGTCCCTGGTGCGGTGGCAAGCCTCTGGCGGGAGGGTGGCGAGCTCATCGCCCTCGCGGTCGCTCTCTTTGTCATTGTCCTGCCATTCACCCTCCTTGCCAGTCTTCTCTATCTTTGCCTCCCCCTTCTCTTTGGCCGCTGCCTACCCGGCAGCCGTCCGGTCATGCGAATCTTCCAGGCTTTCCAGTTCTGGGTCATGGTGGAGGTTTTTTTCCTCGGGACCATCGTGAGCTTGCTTAAGCTGGTGAAGCTCGCCGACGTCGAACTGGGCATTGGTTTTTGGTCGGTGGCCGGCCTCATGATTTGCCTCGCCGGAGCCATCAGCGGCATCGACCGAACCGAGCTATGGGACCGCATCGAAATCGCGGAATATCCTGGAAGGGAGGCGTCATGAATCCTTCCGCCCTCGAGCTTGGCCTGGCCGCCTGCCACACCTGTAACAAGGTTTCAAACGTCAAGACCCACCACTGCCCCCGCTGCGGCACCCACCTCCACCCACGCAAACCCGACAGCCTGGCGCGTTGCCTTGCCTTTGGCATCACCGGGATTCTCGCCTACATTCCGGCAAATCTCCTCCCCATCATGCTCGTCACCCAGCTCGGCACCGAGGAAAAGAGCACCATTCTTGGCGGGGTTGCCACCTTTTGGGAAATGAAGGCCTATCCCGTCGCCATCACCATCTTCATTGCCAGCGTCATGATTCCCGGACTCAAGTTCGTCGCTCTCGGCATCCTCTGTGGTGCCGCTTCCGGGAAAATCGAAATCAATCCCCGAATTGCCAACCGCATGTATTATCTCACCGAGCTGGTGGGCCGCTGGTCCATGGTCGATGTCTTTGTTGTCGCGATTCTTGTCGGGCTCATTCAAATGGGCAATCTGATGTCCATCGAACCAGGAGCCGCCGCCATCGCCTTTGGCCTTATGGTCATCCTCACCATGCTTTCCGCCCACGCCTTTGATCCAAAGCTTATCTGGGACCGCCTTCGCCAATCTGATCCCAACTCCACCTCTCCATGAGCACCGTATCTCCCGACAACGAAGAAGGCCTTCACCCCGACGTCCGCCCCGGCGCTCGCTTCAATAAGGTCTGGATCATTCCCATCGTCGCCCTCCTCCTCGGACTCTGGCTCGTCAAACGAAACCACGACGAGCGAGGCGAACTCGTCATCATTCGATTCGAAAATGCCGACGGAATCAAAGAAGGAAAAACCGAAGTCAAATGCCGCAACGTCAATATCGGCATGGTCGAAAACATCAGGCTCACCGACGATCTGGAAGTCGATGTTGAAGTCAGGGTCAAGCCCACCCACCTCCATCTCATTCGAAAAGACTCCCGTTTCTGGGTCGAAAAACCCCGTATCCAGGGAGCCACCATTTCAGGCCTCGGCACGCTCGTCAGCGGGGCCTTCCTCCAACTTGATCCCGGCATCGGTGAAGAAGGAGTTCGCAAATTCAACGGTCTCGAAACGCCCCCTCTTACCCCCCGCACCGTCGAAGGCCTCCGCCTCACCCTCACCGCCGAACAACCCGGCTCCATCGGAATTGGCAGTGGCATCTATTTCAACGAAAACCTCATTGGACGCGTCGAAAGTCGGATCTTCAACATGGACACCCGCACCGTCCAATTTGGAGTTTTTATTGAACAAAAATACAGCGATCTCATCACTGACAATTCGCTCTTCTGGCAGTCCTCCGGGATCTCACTTCATATTGGTGCCGATGGCTTCGACCTCGAACTTCCCTCCCTCGATTCCCTCGTCGCGGGTCGAATTTCTGTTGGCGTTCCGGCAGGACTCCCCGCAGGCAGGCCTCTTCCCGATGACAGCCTTCTGGCCCTCTTTAAAAATCAGGAAGATGCCCAAAACACCAACTTCCAGGGTGGTGTCGAATTCCTTCTCCTCCTCGACGAGTCCCTCCGCGGACTCAAGGTTGGCTCACCCGTGGAATTCCGTGGCCTGCGGATTGGAAGAGTCGGCAAGATTTCCTACAACCTCATCGAGGAGGTCAATATTGAGCAAATCCCCATCCTGGTGCAACTCGATGCCCGGCTCATGGCAACCCACTTCCCTCCCTCTATCCTTGACGAGGGTGAAATTGGCTTTGAAAAGGCCCTTAAACAAGGTCTCCGCGCCTCACTGAAATCGAGCAATCTTCTCACCGGACAACTCTATGTTGACCTGGATTACTATCCGGATTCCATCTACACTGAAATTGAGCAACGGGGAGATCTCATTGTTCTTCCCTCCGTCCATACCGGTCTTGAAAACCTCCAGGATAAGGTTGGAGCGCTTCTCGATAAGTTCAATGCCCTCAAGCTCGATGAACTCGTCACCAAAGTCGGGCAAACATCCGATGAAGCCACCGAAGCACTCAGCAACGTGAACCTCGCCATGGTCTCAAGCAAGGGAGTCGTCGCTGATGCCCAAAACACCCTTCAGGATATTTCCGAAACGGTGAAATCGCTCAACGCCATCCTCATCGCCGACGACACCAAATCCCTCTCCGGCGACCTCCGCGACACGCTCGCCCAAGTCAACAAATCCCTCGAGCCTCTCTCCAACAACGGTGCCGTTTACGGAGACCTTCGGCGAACCATGGACGAACTCCGCTCCGCCATCCGCTCCATCGAACGCATGAGCACCGAGATTGCCGATAAACCAAACTCCCTTCTATTCGGAAAAGACCCGAACACCAAAAAGATCCCCCGCGCGCGCCGCAAGTAAGCCATGTTTTCCCGTTCCATTTTCCTCGTTGCTCTCCTCGCTTTGTCCTCCTGTTCGACCGAGCGAAACTACTACGTCCTTTCCCCGGTCGGTCGCCCTCCTTCCGGAGGTGGCATCGGGATCGGCATCGGTCCCGTCAATATGGCCGACTACCTTGTCGAGCGCCCTTATCTCATCTTCCAATCCAGCCCGCATAAGATGGAAATCTCCGACCTTCACGAATGGGGCGGCGATCTTCGCAACGATTTCACCCGCGTTCTTGCCAGCAACCTCGGGCGACGCAAAGGCACCGGCAACATCCGGACGTATCCCTGGGATCGCGAGAACGAACTCAAATACCAAATCACCGTAGATGTCCGCCAATTCCATGGAACGGTCGATGGCGATGCTCTTCTCGAAGCCTCCTGGCGCGCCTACGAGCTCCCCGGAAGTCGCCTCATCGCCAGTAAAACCACCACTCTTCGAGAGCCCATGATCAACGATGGCTTCGAAGAACTCGCCGCTGCTCAAAGCCGCCTGATCGACAGTCTTGCTGCAGCCATTTCCAAGGAACTCTGAAACTCCTTTCAATTTCGATCCTCGCCGTCCTCCCGGTCACCTTCCCCTCCTGCGCCAACTCGCAGCCGCCCATGTTGGTCACATTCGAGGCAACCCACTCAGTCGATGAGATTTCGAAACCTCTCGTAGGCCGAATCCCATTCCGCCGGATGCGCCGGATGAAATGTTTTCGTTTGAAACGACCTTCGGACGAGCCCCCTTGCCTCCTCCAGACTGGCCAAGCGACCGCATGCCACTTTTTGCATGATCAGGTTTCCTGCCGCGGTGGCCTCATAGGGACCAACAATCACCGGCCGGTTGATGCTGCTGGCGATACTCTGATTCAGCCTTTCGTTCTGTCCCCCGCCTCCAATAATATGAAGCACATCGACCCGGTAGCCGACGACCCTTTCCAATCGATTCAAAACAAATCGCACTTTTAGCGCGAGGCTGTCCGCAACCAATCGCATGATCTGGCCCGGATTCAAAGGGACCTCCTGACCGGTCTCCCGGCAGTAATCCATGATTTCCAGCGGCATGTTGCAGCGACCGGAAAAGCGCGGGTCATCCGGGTCGATGAATGACTGCAATCGCACCGCGCCAGCCGCCATTTTAGCGAGGTCAAAATACCCCCAGTCATTCCCCTCTTCCTTCCAAACCCGTCGGCATTCCTGAACAAGCCAGAGACCGTTGATGTTTTTGAGAAGTCGGATTGTATCAAAGACTCCCACTTCGTTGGTGAAATTGTATTCCCGCGCCAGCGGGGTCAGGATCGGTTCATCGATCTCAACGCCAAGCAGCGACCAGGTCCCGGAACTCAGATAAGCAAATTTCGTCCCCGGCTCGGCGGGAACCGCCGCAACCGCGGAAGCGGTATCATGGCTCCCCACAGTGACGACCTTGGTATGGGAAGATAGACCTGTTGCCCCGGCAATCGCAGGCAGGATGGGACCCAGAGATTGGCCCGACTCAATCAGATCGGGAGCAACTGATAATGAAAGCCCGAGTGCGTCAAAAAGTGTCCGGGACCAATCTTTCTTGACCGGGTTATAAAGCTGGGTTGTTGACGCATTGGTTCGTTCACATCTCGCCAAACCGGTCAGTCGAAGATTAATGAGATCCGGGATGAGAAGAAATTGATCAGCATGTAAAAGAGCCGAATCAGGATCTTGAACCTCAGCCCCCATTTGGACCAAGGTGTTAATATCCATGAACTGGATTCCACTCTTCTCAAAAATGGTTTCAGCGGAAATGCGGGAGCAAAGTTCATCCATCACCCCCTTCGTCCGGGGATCGCGATAGTGGCGGGGCCCGGCCAGCAACTCATTGTCGGAGCCGATGAAACCGTAATCAACACCCCAGGTGTCCACGCCAACCGAGCGGATTTTTTCCGGACCAAAGCGATCGACAGCCCCTTTCAAGCCTTCAAGAACGCCCGCCCAAAGAGACTCAAAGTCCCAAAAAAGACGACCGCCTTTCTCAAAGGGAACATTTTCGAAACGATTGATTTCCTCCAGCGAGAGCTTCCCCTGTTTCACGAGCCCGGCAATCACGCGGCCACTTCCGGCACCGAGATCAACGGCAAGATAAATGGAAGTTGTCTCCGGCATGGGGATGATTGATCGAAAATTGCGGAAGGGCACCAGGATCCACTATCGGAGAAACGCTTCGTGCAGTCCCCCGTCAACAGCGAGAATCTGCCCGGTCGTTTTTGAAGAAGCATCGCAAAGCATGAACAACATCCCCTCGGCCTGATCACGGGGAGTGATCGGAGCCTTCGTCAGGGTGCGGTCGGCATAAAATTGAGCCAGCTTGTTGCGCAGATCTTCCGTACTTTCGTCCTCACTAAAGGGAATTCCGTACTTCGTCAGGGAAGCAATGACACGGTCGCGCGGAAACATGCCGCTTCCCGCCACCACGGTGGCAGGCGCAACCCCGTTGACCCGAACAAGCGGAGATAGCTCGACGGCAAGTTCGCGAACAAGATGATTGGCGGCAGCCTTTGAGGTGTCGTAGGCGACCGAGCCCTTCTTGGAAACGACGGCATTCGCACTCGTTGTGACAACCATGGAACCACGGAGACCTTGCTCCCTCCAAATTTTCGCAGCCTCATCCGCGACGAAATACGGTCCCGCAACATTGATGCCAAAAGTAAGCCCCCACTTTTCGTCGGGAATATGCCCGGTGCGATCGGGGGGAACAAAAATTCCCGCCGTGACCGCGACGTGATCAATCCCGCCATAGGCGTAGATGACCTCGGCAAGCATCGCTCTGATCGATTCACGATCGGTGACGTCACAGGCGAGGCCAATGGCATTGCCACAGCCGGAGATCCCGGTTCCGGCCACGCCGATCCCCTGTCCGACTTTCGAAAGCAATTGCCCGGCGGTCTCTTTTGCCTGTTCCTCGTTGAGGTCGGCGCAAACGACATGCGCACCCTGGTCAATCATCAGATGGGCCATTTCCCTGCCAATGCCACTCCCGGCACCAACCACGATGACCACCTTGCGGGCAAACTCGCGCTCGGGCGGCATACGGCGGAGCTTCGCTTCTTCAAGCGCCCAGTATTCAATGTCAAAGGCCTCCTTCTGCGGAAGACCAATGTATTCATCAATCGCCTCGGCTCCCCGCATCACCGCGATGGCGCAGTTGTAAAACTCGGCGGTCACGCGTGACTCGCTCTTGTTCTTTCCGAATGCGATCATGCCAATCCCGGGAATGAGCACGACGGTGGGATTCGGGTCGCGCATCGCAGGCGATGAAGGCTCTTTGTTCGCTTCATAGTAAGCAGCGTAATCGGACCGGTATTTCTCCAGTCCCGAAGTGAGTTTGCCACGGAGGGAGATGAGGTCTTCATTTTGCGGATCCCATTCGATGTAGAGTGGCTTGATCTTGGTTCGCAAAAAATGATCAGGACAGGATGTCCCAAGCTCGGCGAGGCGGGGCGCCGCGTTCGAATTAACGAATTCGAGAACGGCTTCCGTTGTCTCAATGGTAGCGATGAAGCGATTTTTCTGGCTCACTTGTCCGCGAAGCCAGGGGAGAATCTCGCTGACAAGTTCACTCTGCTGGTCAGCGGAAAGCTTCTCAAACTTCCGCCCCTCGAAGGTCTCGTCCCCCTTGTCTCGCTCCTCGATGTATCGGCCTGCCCGTTCGATCAACTCAAGGGTCAGCTCATAGCATTCCTTATCGTCATTTGCCCAGTTAATGAGGCCGTGCTGCCCCATGTTAATTCCCTTTGCCGAGGGATTCTTCTCACAGACCTCCTGAAAAAGAAGACCGAGATCGAAACCTGGACGCTGCCAGGACGTATAGACGATTTCGTCTCCAAAGATTTCCTTCGTGATCGCCTCCGAATTCTGCGTCGCGCAAAGCGAGATGAAGGCATTGGGATGCATGTGATCGACATGCTTGTAAGGAATGAAGGAGTGAAGCGGAGTGTCGATGGACGAAGCCCGCGGATTCAGATTGAAAGTGGTATGCCGGTACATTCCGACCATGTCATCTTCGATCCGGGTCTTGACGCCGTTTGGAGTGGTGTCGTGGTAGAGTTTCTGAAGGGCAATGAGCTTGTCCTGATACAATGAGGAAAAATTCTCAATCGTCGAAGTGCGGAGATCCCCACCAGACCCCTTGACCCAAAGAATCTCGACATCCCCGCCTGTGAGAGGATCGCATTCGATGGCTTTGGCGGAGGTGTTCCCTCCCCCGGTGTTGGTGATGCGTTGGTCGGCACCAAGAATATTGGAACGAAAAGTGAGACGCTCGACAGCGTTCATTGAGGCGACTTTCTCGTCATCCCAACCGTAGTTGACATGGCGGTATTCGGAAGGATCGAAGGACATGGGTGGATATAAAATTTTACGCGTAGCTTGCGCTGCTTGGGTTACCGTTTTTTTTTGCGACGTTCTTTGCGGTCTGAGGAAATTCTTTCAAGATACTCGCTCTTGCGTAGGGCGATGAACGGGTCGGGCGCAAGCCCACGCCCCTCGCGCCATTCGGAGAGAGGTCCGCTCACGTCCGTTCCAAATGCTTTTTTGAGCAGACGTTCGGCATCCACCACCTTGCCCGCTTCCTGGTGTTTTTGAAGACACTCGTGATCGACCAGAGCAGCTTTGGCATAAAGCTCCTGCGCCGCGGTCACGGTTTCAATCATGGCCTCCATCCCGGGTTTCAGATTGTGTGACTGATCAACCCTATACTCAATGGCCGGGTAACGCCCCCCGTTTGAGGCGGCATACCCGTGGACTTCATTGAAAATACGGAAGATTTGATAAGGATCAATCGAGCCAAGGGTGAGGTCATCGTCGGCGTATCTACGGTCGTTGAAGTGGAACCCTCCCAACATTTCCTCATCCAGCAGCCACGCCACGATCTGCTCGATCTTCTGCGACTGATAATGGTGGCCGGTATCAACGAGAACCCCGGCCTGCGGCCCCATCTTCTTTGCGTGGAGATAGGACATTCCCCAATCCGCAATATCGGTGTGATAAAAGGCGGGCTCAAAGGGTTTATACTCCAACAAAAAAATCTGGTCCTCCGCGAGGGCATCATGAAATCCACCGAGTGCCGTTTCAAGGCGTCGCTTGCGAGCTCTGATGGAATCCTGACCCGGGCAGTTGGTGCCGTCGGCCATCCAAAGGGAGACAATCCTGGAGTTGACCGCCTGTCCCAACTTGATCGACTCAATGACGTGCCTGGACGCCTTTTCACGAATTCCGGGATCGCTATTGCAAAGGCTTCCGAGTCGATAGTCTTGATCCTGAAAAAGGTTGGGGTTGATTGATCCAATTTCAACGCCGTGCTTTTCGGCCAAAGCGATCACTTCATAGGGTTCGAGTCCTTCTTGAAAGTCCCACAGCACATGTGCGGCAAGCTTGGGACAACAGCCCGTCAACTGATGAACCTCACCGGCGTCAGCGAGTTTGTCGGCCAGATCGATGGCAGCGCCGTCCTGAAGGAACTTGCCAAAGCGCGTTCCCGTGTCCGTAAACCCCCATGAGTGAAGTTCGATCTTAAAATGATCCAGTGCGTTGTGAATACGCTGATGGGAATCTTCCGTCATGAAGCTTCAGGCGACAAAAACCTTGTGACGGAGTCTTTCTGAAAGGAGACGGATTGAAAAGAAACGATTCATATTGATTCACATCAGCGGCCCGATCGACTCTCTTTCAACAAAATTGGTCTCGAAAGTTGCCTCTCTGGATAAATCACGGCCCTCCCCCTCGATCCGATCAATCAAAAACTCAACCGCCTTGGCCGCCATTTCCTGGTGAGGCTGGGCGATCGTCGAAAGAGAAACAGGCAAATATTCACCCAACGGAATCCCATCAATTCCAACCACCGACAGATCCTCCGGCACTCTCACTCCCAGATCTTTGGCCGCCCTCATCACGCCGATCGCAGTGAGATCGTTTAAGGTCACAATCGCAGTAGGTCTTTCGTCTCCTCCAAGGATTTCACGACCAACTTCACGGGCCTCTTCAATGAGCGGGCCGCATACAACCACTTCCGCTTGGGCACTCTCAAATTCGCCAATGATTTTCTGAAAAATCGAGGGTCGTCCTCCAACCCGCTGCCCCGTGGACCGGGCAGCCAAAAAGGCATAACGCCGGTGCCCCAGGTCATAGAGCCTTTCCGCAACCTCCCGTAAACCGGTCGAAAAATCAGGCATCACCGCGTCCACCGGCGACTTTCCCGCTCCGGGCATCGCCAAGGAAACGAAAGGAAACCCCAATTCGCCTGGTGCTGACGCCAAGCAAAACCCCGCAACCGGCTGGCACGGCTACGACAACGCCCCCTCACCCAAGGCGTCGTTTCACTTTCCGGTATCGGAAAAAACCCTGATCCTGAAAAAAATCCCTCCTGGAGGCCTCACAGGAATCCCCGTCTCGATGAAGGATGATTGACTAGCGAAACGGCAGCTCCAACTGCTTCGCGTGCATTCTTCCCCGGCAGAGTCGCAACTTACGACGCAATCCCCAAACCCGGCTGCGGGTCACTTTCATTCTCCAGCGGGCCCAGGCAAGACGGACCCTCCAATACGACTTAGTGTTCATGAGAACACTTTAAGAAATTTGTAAAATCAGACAAGCCTTAACTTCCACCAAGATCACTTGCAGAGGCTCGAACGACACGATCGACGGTAAGTTTGGTCACGATATTCCCTCTCGAAGCCCTTCCTTTCATCGTGATTTCACCGAAACAGAAAAGGCGCGAAACATTGCGAAGACGCAGAGCCGGTCTGAGGTGAACCACCACCGTATTGGCTTCACTTTCTTCCTCGGTATCGTGAACCGTAAAATAAATCACGCGAGATCCTTTCGTTCCTTTCCCCATGTTATAGATCTTGTCACGGGTCACTCCCCCGGCCTTGAAGCGTTTGGCGTAATAGGGGCCTTCACGCCCCTCGCGATAGATCATGGAATAGACCTTCGGTTCCTCCTTACGGAAAACCGAGACGTGAACGGGACGTTTCCCGACAAAGATCTTGTCCGCCACTTTGGTCACCCGCATCTCGGCATCAAGCGAGAAGATGATGATGTCATCAAGCGTGGAGCACTTTTCCAAAGCTTCCTCCTTCTTAAGGGAAATTCCGGCGAAGCCGTTCTTTCGGTCGAGATAAAGAGTCTCACTCGCGACCACCACTGCGGATCGCTTCACCACCCCAAACTCTGCAATCTCCGTCTTCCGCTCCCTGCCCTTGCCGTACTTTTTGATCAGAGCCTTGAAGTAGGCAATGGAGTAGCGCGTGATATTGTTGATGTTCTTCTCAGTCTCTTCAATCCGGCCTTCAAGACCCCTGATCTCCTCGTCAGCCCGGAAGCTGTCGAACTTGGAAATACGCTTAATCTTGATCTCGGTCAGGCGGATGATGTCATCCCGGGTCACCTCACGCTTGAGGAGCTTTTTGAAGGGATCGAGCCCTTTGTCGATGGCCTCGATCACCGCCTCCCAAGTCTCGCATTCCTCGATATCCCGGTAAATCCGGTTCTCGATAAAGATCTTCTCCAGCGAGCTGAAATGCCACTTCTCATTGAGCTCTCCGAGAAGAATCTCAAGTTCCTTAAGCAGGAGTTCTTTTGTTTGAAGGGCACAGCTTTTCAGGATCTCGGACACCGGCATGAAATGCGGGCGCCCGGCATGAATGACACAGGAATTGGGCGAAATACTGACCTCACAATCAGTGAAACCAAAGAGAGCCTCACGCGTGGTCCCGGCATCCGCCCCTGCCGGAAGGTGCACGAGAATCTCAACATTCTCCGCCGTGTTGTCCTCAATTTTTGAAATCTTAATCTTCCCCTTGTCGTTGGCACTGACAATCGAATCCATCACCCCGCCAGTAGTTGTCCCAAAGGGAATGGAGCTGATCCGAATGAGCTTCGCCTTCACCACTTCAACATTGGCACGCACGCGCACCTTCCCTCCTCGAAGTCCTTCGCGGTAGTCGTTAACATCAATCATGCCACCGGTATGGAAATCCGGAAACAATTCAAACGGTTGCTTTCTCAAGACACAAATACAGGCCTCGATCAGTTCGATAAAGTTGTGCGGGAGAATCTTACACGCCAGACCCACCGCGATGCCTTCGACCCCCTGCGCCAGCAGGAGCGGAAATTTCATCGGGAGCGTCACCGGCTCCTTGTTCCGGCCGTCGTAACTCCGGGTCCATTCCGTGGTCTTTGGATTGAAGGCGACCTCAAGCGCAAAGGGCGTGAGCCGGGCTTCAATATACCGGGATGCCGCCGCCCGATCACCCGTGAGAACGTTTCCCCAGTTTCCCTGGGTATCAATGAGAAGATCTTTTTGACCCAACTGCACCATCGCGTCCCCGATGGAAGTGTCCCCGTGCGGGTGGTACTTCATCGTGTTTCCCACGACATTCGCCACCTTGTTGTAACGCCCGTCCTCCAGCTCCTTCATGGAGTGGAGAATACGTCGCTGCACGGGTTTCAGACCGTCTCCAAGATGCGGAACCGCCCGTTCCATGATCACGTAACTTGCGTAATCAAGGAAGTAGTCCTTGTACATCCCGCCCAGCGAAAGATTTTCGCGCGGCTCCTGGGGTTCGTTGGTTTCGTCCATTTCTAGATCTCAGACAGTCGGTTGTTAAGAAAAGCTAACAATCGGAACGCGCCGACCCAATAAAAAAGGGCGGGAATTCCCGCCCTTTTTGAATTGAAGATGAATCCCAAGACCCTACCGCTGCTCAATCAGACGATAGAATTGCTTCGGAGTGGCCGGGAAGGCATCAAAAAAGGTCAGGTTGGTTGAACCATCGGGGTTATCCGACTCACTGAATCCACCCGCAACCTCTTCCCAGGCATCAAGGAGACCGAGATCCTCCGAAGACTGCAGAACCCAAATTTTAGTACCAAGTCCTGTCACGGTGAGAACGGCGGAACCGTTTGTTTCATCGATCGTAAAGTCAACAATTTCCAAAGTCACGCCACCCACCGGACCGCCCCCGCCATGAACTCCCGGAGTCATTTCAGCAACAACCGCAGGTGTGATGAGCCACTCTTCAATCGTGAAGGTCGCATTCGGAGCGCCGGCAACACGATCAACGCGGGAATCCAGGAACTCCCACTCCTGATCGGTTCCGTCTGTTCCCGGCATTCCATAAATGTCGACTAGCGCACCGCCGGTCTGACCGCCTCCAAACCTAAGCTCGATGTTGTCATCTCCATTGGAATTGATGGTGTCATCTTCTTGATCGGGACTCGGGGCCGCAGGATAGGCTGTCGCAAAATTGGCACTATTGTTGGCAATCACATAAGTCCCATTGGCCGGGATGATTCCGGTCAATGGAATCGCCCGTCCGGAGCTACTGGCATTCACGTAATAGACGAGATTCCAGTTTCCAGCAGCAAGATCGATGGCTTCCGAAGTTGGGTTAAAGAGTTCCACAAAACGGGCCTCAAAGCTGTCCTGCGGATCGGCGATCTCCGAAATGTAGACCGGCGGAATAATCGTATCATTGTCCTGCAGACTCAGGTTGAACGAAGAGGCTCCTCCAACACGAGCACCACCACCTGTGACCAAATTATTGAGATTGAAAATTGCTGTTTCGGCGGTTTCTTCCTCCGTATCATCGGCGAGATTGACAGTCACCGTCTGGGAATCCCCGCTGGAAGCTCCGGCCGGGAAATTCAGCGTTTGCGTGGAATAGTTTCCAAGATCAGCGGCAGAGGCAGTGCTATTGACAGTGTCCAGGGCAACATCAACCGAAACCGCGTTTCCATCCGGATTGAGAATTTGAACCTCCAGCTGCAATGACCCGTCAGCCTCATTGGCAATCGCCGAAGTCACGGTAAAACCGAGTAAAGGGCTGTTTGAACCAAGGGAACTGGAACCAATAAAGTTGTCATCTCCCAGAATTGCCGCATCAACATCAGGAATGGACACTTCCTGCCAAACTCCGGGGAAATCCAGAACCGTAGATCCGGCATCGAGGTTGAAACCAATCAAATCATTCTGTCTCACAAAGCCACGATCATTGCCCTCATTGCCTGCATCAGTAAAACTAACGGCATCTGCAATGTTCGCCGGATCGATCGTTCCCTGATAAAGGACCACCGAGTCGTTACCATTGAAGAAGGTTGCGGTTGAAATCAGATCGGCCGATCCCGCGGCCACCGGAGTTGTCGCGCTGCCATTTGCAATGACGAAGCTAGCTCCGGCTGGAAGAATTCCGGAAAGCGTTTCTTCGCCACCCGGCAGGCTGCCAACCGTCTTAAAGTCCTCGGTGCTGGCATTGGCCCAACGCGTGATGATGAATCCCGAAAGATCAACCTCGGAGTCGGAGACGTTCGTCAATTCGAGATACTTGTTATTGGAGAATCCCTCGTGATACTGGGTGATCAGAATTGGGCTCGCTGAAGAGGTTCCGGTGTCGCCATCGTCCGTCACCGTGACGGTCGCGGACGAGGGACGATAACCGTCCGCTGTTGCCATAATTGCAACGTCCCGATCGCCATCAGGATCGGGATCGTCGACTCCGGTCACCGTAAACGTTCCGGTCAGACCACTGGTGATGTCGATGCTCGCAGGAACCGTGGCCTCGCTCAAATCGTTGCTCTCCAGAGTCACGACGACAGGATAAGCCCCCGGGGCCTCCGCGAGAGTCACCGTCAACGTGGTTGTGCTGCCAGCACCACTCTCACTGATCGAACTCGTCATTGGGGTCATCGTCATCTCCGGAAGAGAAGAATCGAAGCTACCTCCGCTCACCGAAGTGCCGGGAGACTCGGTTCCGATGGCTCCCGGCACCGTAGAATGAGGAGCGAAAGTTCCGAAAAGATCAGGATTACGATTGTAGGACTGGTCGGCAGAGACGCCACTTGATGTCCAGACGACTTGATCCAATTGATTGAAGCCCGGATCGAACAAAGTGATGGTGTCTCCGCCATTGTTGAGGGAAGGACAACCTACGAAAACAGTCGCGCCATTGAGAGTCGCGGGAGGGTTTCCGGCATTGAACACAATGAGGGCCTCATTACTTGCAATCATTGTTCCCACAGGAAAGGTGAAGGTATTGCCACTTGCATCCGTGATTGAATAGTCACCAATATCAACTGCTGACGCACCAGCGTTCACAATCTCGACGAATTCATCCTCACTGGTACTGGCATTTCCATCCTGATTGACATCGTTTCCGGGGGCCGGGTCATAAAGGAGTTCGTTGATAATGAGTTGAGCCGAAAGGCTCATCGGCAGCGATACCGCAGCGAGCGGGAAAATCAGTTTCTTCATTGATAGTTAGCGGTTGATGGGAACCTAAGCAGGTTCCGTGCGCTTTCTACCCTCTTTTTTCGTCATCGCAAATCCCCAGATGCGTGACGAGTCCGTCACCTCCCTAAACTTCCGCTGAATCCACGTCGTCGCGCAGATTATCGATGATGAATCCCTGACGGTCGGGTGTGTTTTTCCCCATGTAAAAGGTCAGCATTTCTTTAAGACCCTTCCCCTCTTCCATCTGAACCGGATCAAGACGGATGTCCTTCCCAATCATGAACTTGAACTCGTCAGGCGAAATTTCACCCAATCCCTTGAATCGCGTGATCTCGGGATTCCGGCCTAGTTCCGTCATCGCGGCCTCGCGTTCATCGTCATCGTAACAATAGATCGTCTTCTTTTTGTTCCGCACCCGGAAAAGCGGAGTCTGCAAAATGTAGAGATGCCCCTCCCGGATCAACTCGGGGAAAAACTGCAAAAAGAACGTCAACAAAAGGAGACGGATATGCATCCCATCAACATCGGCATCGGTCGCGATCACCACCCGATTGAATCTCAGTGACTCAATGTCATCCTCAATTCCCAGAGCCGCTTGCAAGAGCGCGAATTCCTCGTTCTCATAAACCACTTTTTTGGTCAGCGAAAAAGTATTCAAAGGCTTTCCCCGAAGAGAGAAAACAGCCTGGGTCTCAACATCGCGGCACTTCGTGATCGAACCACTCGCCGAATCTCCCTCGGTCAGAAACACCGTCGTATCCTCACGCCGCTTGTGCTTCGTATTGAGGTGCGCCCGACAGTCACGGAGCTTCTTGTTGTGAACCTTGGTCTGGCGGGCACGGTCACGGGCCAGCTTTTTGACGCCGCTGAGCTCCTTCCGCTCCTTCTCGGCGGCGAGAATTCTTTTGTGCATCGCCTCGGCCACCGGAGGATGCTTGTGGAGGAAGTTATCCAGCTCCTCCTTCAAAAAGCTGCCAATGAACGTCCTGACCGTTTCCCCGTCGGGAGAAACCGTGGCCGAACCCAGCTTGGTCTTGGTCTGGCTCTCGAAAACCGGCTCCTCGATCCTCACCGAAATCGCTCCGGTGAGACCGGCCCGGATATCCGAAGGATCGTAATTCTTCTTAAAGAACTCCCGGATCACCTTCACCATCGCCTCTCGAAAGGCTGCCAAATGAGTCCCGCCCTGGGTGGTATTCTGACCGTTGACAAAGGAGTAATAATCCTCACTGCTGCCCGGGCCGTGGGTGAAGGCCACGTCGATATCATTGCCATTCAAGTGAATCGGATCATAGAGAGGGGCCTCGTCCATCTCTTCCTTCAACAAATCCAGCAACCCGTTCCTTGATTTGAACTTCTTCCCGTTGAAGACCAACGCCAACCCGGGATTCAGGTAGGAATAATACCGGCACATCTTCTCCACGAAGGGAGCCCTGTAATTTGTCCGTTTCGGAAAAACCGATCGATCGACATCAAAGGCCAATCGCGTTCCTGGCTCCGATCCATCCGCCTTCGGCTTGACCATCTCCTCCACCACTTCTCCTTTTGAAAACTCAATCGCCTTCGTCTTCCCTTCTCTCCATGCCTGGATTTCAAAAAACTCGCTCAACGCATTCACCGCCTTGATTCCCACCCCGTTCAGGCCGACCGACTTCTTAAAAGCCTCGCTATCATATTTCGCACCCGTGTTGATCTTGGCCGCACAGTCCATCAGCTTCCCAAGCGGAATCCCCCGCCCGTAGTCCCGCACCTCCACCCGTCCCTCGGCATCGATATCAATCGTGATTTCCTTGCCATGCCCCATCACAAACTCATCCACTGAGTTGTCCATCGCCTCCTTCAAGAGAATATAGATCCCATCTTCCGGCGAGGAACCGTCTCCCAGCTTTCCAATGTACATCCCCGGGCGCAAACGAATATGTTCCCTCCAGTCGAGGCTCTTGATGTCGTCTTCGGTGTAACTCGCGGCAGCGGCCATGGGGAGAGAGTATTTAACTTTCCCAAAGCATCAAGAATTCTCTCCAACCCCCCTCCAATTCCGAATCAAACCCACCACCGATCTCCTGTATGACCCGGTTTCCCCCTCCAATTCCCCACCACACCGAGCTAGCCTTCAACCTGGGACCCCACCCAAAAAACTTCCTCCCTCCCCGTCTTCGCGTTTCAATCAGCCAAAATCCCTGTTAACCTCGCACCGATGCTCCCCGAATTCTTCTCATCAAAGCCTTCCCTCAAAATCTGTGGCGTCACCACCTTGGCCGACGCCACCCATTTGGCTGAACTCGGGGTCTCCGCCCTCGGCATCAACTTCTGGCCCCCCTCAAAACGATACTGCTCTCCCAAAAAAGCCTCCACCATCGTCTCGCACGTCGCGGGCGATATCCTCCGCGTCGGCGTCTTCGTCAACAACTCCCGCCCCCTCGCCCTCGACCTCTTCGACGAATGCCTCATCGACGTCGTCCAACTCCACGGCGACGAGAGTCCCGACGACATCTCCTTCTTCCTCAATCAAAACATTCCCGTCATCCGTGCGGTCTCCGCGACCAAACTCCCCGACTACGAACTCCCCCGCGAAAACTTCGCCCTCCTCATCGATACCCCCGCCGGCTCCGATTACGGCGGCACCGGCAAAACCTTCGACTGGTCCCTCGCCCGCGACTTCGCCCAAGGCCACCCTCAAATCCCCCTCATCCTTGCCGGCGGTCTCACCCCCGACAATGCCGCCGAGGCCCTCAACACCGTTCACCCCGCCGCCCTCGATATCGCCTCCGGAGCTGAAATCTCCCCCGGCATTAAAGATCTCGATAAAGTCCGCGCCCTCCTCACCCTCGTCAATCAGGACTCATGAATGCCCTTCTGGTTTTCCTCGGCGGAGGTCTAGGCTCCCTCGCCCGCTATGGCCTCTCCTCCGGAATCCAAACCCTCACTGAAAAAACGTCTCTCCACCGCTTTCCCACAGGCATCCTCACCTGTAATATCCTTGGTTGTTTTTTCATCGGCTGCCTCTTCGGCTACTTCACCAACAAATCCACTCCCGCCTGGGTCTTCCCCCTTCTCGCCACCGGTTTTCTCGGCGGCTTCACCACTTTCTCCACCTTCGCCAAAGACACCCACTCACTCTGGACCACCGGACTCACCCACCTTGCCATCCTTAAGATCGCTCTCTCCGTCATTCTCGGCATCGCCGCCGTCTTCCTCGGAATCAAGCTCACCCATTCGGGATAAGCCTCTTCTCCATCTTAATATGCGGAATTCCAATCTCCTCAAACACCTCCTCTTCCCGCTCGAAGCCGAGCTTCTCGTAAAAGTCCGCCACGTTCATTCGAGAATTAAGTTCGCAGGTATGAACGCCTTCCCCGGCGAGCTGTTCCTCAATCAGCGCCATCAGCCGACGTCCAAATCCTTTCCCCTGATAGGCCTTCGCAGTCGCGATTTGTCTTAATTTCACCGAGCCCTCTGCAAGTTCCCTCACCGCCACCACCGCCACTGGTTGATCCAGTAGATAGAGACCAAAGTGCCGCTCCACCTGCTCCCACTTTAAATCATCCACCGTCCAACGAAGACCCAGCGGTAACCTCAGCTCTAGAAACCGAAGGCGCAGCAATTCCTCATACCGAGGCGACCCCACCTCTACTTCCCGCAGCCTCGCAAGCTCCACCGTCGCTTGAATCCGGGGACCAAACTTCTCCGCAACCAACTCCATCACCGGACCACTTCCCTCCATTCTCACGTAAAGTGAGGTCTCCTCCCCTTCCGCCGCCATCTGCAAGGCCGACGCCTGTCCACGATAACTCAACGAAAAAAGGGACGACAGCGACTCGCCCTGCCCAAGATTCGAAACCTTCCCCATCAAGGTATTCAACTGCCCCGGCCGAAACGACTTCTCCAAAGTCCCGTCCAATTCAGCCACAAATTCCCGAAAACTCTCCTTCCCAATCGCACCCACCATTCGAAACTCCTGCGGTCCCTCATCCTCTTGATCCCCCGCCATCACGTAATCGGGACTCGTAGGATCCTTGACCACCCGATCCATCACCTTCCCAAGCAACGACCCCACCAATCTGCGTGTGAAATATCCGAACACCTCCAACTCTTAGCACCCTTCTCCCACCAAGACATCCGGTATTTGCTTCTCGACTCAATGAACCACTCCCACGGAGATTGATTTTCCGGGTCCTCCAACTTGCCGCCCCCCTCCCCAAGGCCTAGCTTCCCCTTCCGCGCATGACGAAATCACTTCTCTCCATCCTCCCTCTTCTTTTCCTCCTCTTTTCGGCCAAGGCGGACTTGGTCGCCCACTACGCTCTCGACGAAACCGGCCCCTCCACCCTTGTCACAGACTCCCTTGGCAACAACCACGGCACCCTCATCGGCTCTGCCACCCCCACCAAAGGCTTCCCCTCCCCCCACGCCACCGGCAACGACGGCTCGGGCATCCGCATCGACCTCGGCAGCTCCGGCAACAAAGTCCGTGCTCTCCTTCGCGATGGCAACGGTTCCTCCAACACTTCCGTTTCCAGCCCCCTCACCCTCTCCAACGGCAACTGGTATTTCTTTGCCCTCCGCTACGATTCGCTCAACGGCACCTGTAAACTCACCTACAATGACGAACACCCCTGGCCGGAAGCTCCCGATGGCGGCGGATTCTCCCTCGTCCGCATCAGCCCTGCAAACAAGCTCCCCCCCAACAACCCCACCAGTTGGCGTTCCTCGACCGACCTTGGTGGCAACCCCGGCACCACCGACTCCACCACCTTCCCCGGCGGCGACCTCCTCGACTATTCTCTCCAGGAACAAGCCCTCATCCCGATTGTCAATGGCGTCATCGTCCCAAGAAATTTAGCCGCAGACGACCTCATCCAAGTCCTCCAAACTTCCACCGACCTGCTCTCCTGGACCCCACTCACCAAACCAATATCCGAATCCCCCCAACTCCCGCTTCACCCAACAAACCTTCACAGTCTTCCCCTCGACTCAAAAACGCTTCTACCGCCTAAAAGTCACCCTCCGCTAACCCTCCCCATCAAAAGCCACTCGAACCACCCGGCTAATGACCTTTAGCGCTTGGCTTATAGCCAAAACACCCGAAGCGCAGCTTCGCTCAAAAAAACCAACGGCTAAGAGCTAAACGGCAACCGCCAGGTCTCCCTCCCACCATCCAACGTCCACCGCCTCACCCAATCTCCCAAAGCATGCCTCTCTCCGCCAGCGTTCTCATCGACGGCCCCTCCGAACTCGTCTTCGACTACGCCATCCCCGACAATCTCAACGTCCTCCCCGGCTGCCGCGTTCGCATTCCCCTGCGCAACCGCCCCGCCACCGGCACCGTCCTCCGTATTGCCGACAAGCCCCAAGGCGACTTCGCCCTCCGCTACCTCACCGACCTCGTCGATCCCGAACCCCTCGTCACCCCGCCTCTCCTGAAGCTCGCCGAGTGGATCTCCTCCTACTACGGCACGCCCCTCGAACAAGTCATCCGCTCCATCATCCCCTCGTCCATCCGGGGCGAAAAAGGCTCCGCCAAAACCCGCCGCGCCGCCGTGCTCGAAAACCCTCCTTCCGAAGAAGAACTCGCCACCCTCGCCAAACGCGCCAAGCGACAACACCAAATCATCACCCTCCTCTCCGTTTCCGACAAGCCCGTCCCCATCACCGATCTCGGTGGCCCCTCCGCCTCCGCTTCCCTGAAAGCCCTCGCCGAAAAAGGCTGGGTCAAAATCATCGACCTCGAGGTCCGCCGCGACCCCGATGCCAACGAAACCTTCGTCCCCACCGAGCCCCTCACCCTCAACGACGAACAAGCCGAAATTCACGAAACCGTCCTCAAAAGCCTCAACTCCGACAAGCCCTCCCCCATCCTCCTCCACGGCATCACCGGCTCCGGTAAAACCGAAGTCTACCTCCAGGCCACCCGGGCCACCCTCGATCTCGGCAAACAAGTCATCGTCCTCGTCCCCGAGATCGCCCTCGCCCCCCAAACCGTCCAGCGCTTCAAGGCCCGCTTCCACGAACTCGTCGACCAAATCGCTGTCCTCCACTCCCATCTTTCCCAAGGCGAGCGTTTTGACGAATGGCACCGCATCCGCTCCGGCAAAGCCCGCATCGTCATCGGAGCCCGCTCCGCCATCTTCGCGCCCCTCCAAAACCCCGGTCTCATCATCGTCGATGAAGAACACGAACCCGCCTACAAACAGGAAAACCCGCCCAAATACCACGCCCGGGATCTCGCCGTCGTTCGCTGCCACCTCGAAAAGTGCACCGTCATTCTCGGCTCCGCCACCCCCTCGCTCGAGACCTTCCAAAACACCCGACTCGGCAAATACCAACTCGTCAAACTCACCGAACGCGCCGACGGAGCCTCCCTCCCCCTGACACGCGTCGTCGACATGCGCATCGAGGCCAAGAAACACAAGGGCCGAGATGCCATCATCTCTGATATCCTTCGTACTTCCATCGAGAAACGCCTCGAAGCGAACGAACAAGTCATCGTCTTCCTCAACCGCCGCGGCTTCGCCCGCTCCCTTCAGTGTCCCCCCTGCGGCCACGTCATCGAGTGCAACCACTGCGCCATCCCCCTCACCTACCACCGCAGTGAAGAACGCCTCGTCTGCCACATCTGCGGCTTCCAATCAATCGTCCCCCGCCTCTGCCCCAACTGCAAAGACCCCGCCATCCGTCAGCAGGGTTACGGCACCGAAAAAGCCGAAATCATTCTCCGTAAAGTCTTCCCCACTGCCAAGATCGCCCGACTCGACACCGACACCACCCGCCGAAAAAACACCCTCCGCGACACCCTCCGCGATTTCCGTGCCAAGAAGATCAACATCCTCCTCGGCACCCAGATGATCGCCAAGGGACTCGACTTCCCCAACGTCACCCTCGTCGGCGTCCTCAATGCCGACCTCTCCCTCTACGCCCCCGACTTCCGCGCCGGCGAACGGACCTTCCAACTCCTCACCCAGGTCGCCGGTCGAGCCGGTCGTGGCGACTTGGCTGGCGAAGTCATCATTCAAACCTCCACTCCCCACAGTCCCTCCATCCAGTTCGCAAGACACCACGACTTCGATGGCTTCGTCGCCCAGGAATTGGAGATGCGTCAACAATTCGGCTATCCCCCCTTCACCCACCTCGCCCTCCTCCTGGCGAGATCCTCCCACGAACGTCGCGCCGAGTTCACCCTCCAAACCCTCCACCGTAAACTCGCCGAAAACCTCCCCGAACACGTCATTCTCGGTGACCCCATCCCCTCACCACTCACCAAATCCCACTCCCAGTTCCGCTTCCAACTCCTCATGCGAGGCCCCCACGCCCGCGTCCTCTCCCACCACCTCAATAAAATCCTCAAAGCCACCCCCACCCCCGAAGACGTCATCGTCACCGCCGACCTCGACGC
>ERZ887942.109-NODE-109-length-65358-cov-12.252056_pt1 | contig 65358 bp, 58 predicted proteins | sample MGYA00521099_ERZ887942 | MGnify/ENA primary metagenome ERZ887942 (study PRJEB32303, sample SAMEA104408605) | aquatic metagenome | biome: Brackish water; feature: Pelagic; material: water | place: Baltic Sea | collected 2014-06-07T06:48:00 | depth 16,251 m ... | reverse complement strand
ATGAAAAGTGCAGATCGGCGAGGGTCTATGTGATCATCAGGGATGGAACACCTACTGAACGGTATAGAAATTCAGCCAATTTCCCGCATCTTTTCGCTAGTTTAGGGAGGATTTTGGGAAATTTATTCCCAATTTCCTGAACCACTCCATTGTTTTCAAAGTGTAAATAAAATGCGGCATTTCTTGGCAACTGTTTCCATAATCGACATCAATCTGGACATGTGGTGAGTTGACTCCTGCCCAGGTGGATTGGGAAAATACGGCCCTCAAGACGTCCTTGTTCAGCGGAAAACCTTTGGAAAGCAGCACCTCTCCCTCTGCGGCAGGCCCGTCGCGTCGCGGCATCACGGGGTCACAGTATGCTCCAAACATTGCCACATTTCTGGTGCATCAGTTGCGCGTTCGTTCATGTCTGCCACGGCTTGCGACCCGCGCCGGACGAAGGGTTGTGTACTCGAAGGATTTAATCGTGATGTTCCTATGCGCCTTGATGCCCAGCGCAGGTCCGGCCGGTTTGGCGGGTAGGATCGGGACGTCTGCCTCCGGGATCTCGGCGCCGTGATCAGCCGGGATCAAAGCCTTTCCTCGAAAACGAACGAGCAAAAACCGGTATTTTCGGACCCCGGCGGTCGGCGAAGCCATACCGTGCGCAACGCCCTTTTGACGGTCCTCGTTCTGGGGCTGATATGGGTGGGCTTCTTCAGCTATTCCATCCTGTCCGCCCCGACAAACACCGTCGGAACGGCGAACCGCTCGACGGTCTCCGCCGCCTCGTCGTCGCCGCTGTCGGCCAATCAGGTCCAGCGCAATTTTGAACAGGTTTTGAACCCAGAGGCCCAGCTCATCGCGGCAAGTGCGACAGCGGCCCCAACGGGCGGTTGTGGGCCGTCGGAAGAGCCTCTGGGCGCCGCGATGGCCGCCTTGCCCGGCACGCCCGGTTTTCAGGTGATGGCCTTTCTGCCCAATGAACCGATCGAGTCCTTCTTGTCCCTTCAGCGCAATTGCGCAGATATCGACGTCCTCGTCCCGGACTGGTTCGAGATCCGAAAGGACGACTTTGGCGTTTTTGCCACCGAACGCGACGCCGAGTTGGAAAACACCGTCGCCCAGATCCGTCAGGACACGCGGTCAGCCCCCATGTTCCTGCCGTTGGTCACGCTGGCCTATGACGCCGATCTCGAGGTGTTCGCCGCAAGCCTGGCCGAGCCTGAGTTTCGCAGCCGCCTTGTGGGTGACCTGACCCGGGCCTTGCGGGCCTCTGACGCGGTGGGCCTTTGCCTGCAACTTGGCATCTTACCGGCGTCGTCCACGCCTTCTGTCACGGCCTTCATGATCGAATTGTCGGCGGCTCTGCGCCCCTACCAGGCCGCCAGTTGCCTTGTCACGGCGTTTGACGACCCCCTTCTCAAGGTTGACGGCGTGATCGAGGCGACGGACCGGGTCATCGTCAGTGTCTTCGACACCCCCTGGCGCGGCTCTGTCCCGGGGCCCCTTGCCGCAGCGGACTGGTTCGAGACGACCGTGGCCGAATTGACCCGCGATATCGGGGCGGAAAAGCTGGTCATTTCGATTGGTAATTTTGCGTATGACTGGGAGTCTGGGCGACCGCTCCCCGAACGGCTGAGCTTTGCCACCGCCATGACGCGGATCGCCGATACCGAGGCGGTGTTCGAACTGTCGGCACCCATCCTGAACAGCTACGCCAGCTTTGTCGATACGATGGGGCATCGCCATCAGATCTGGATGCTAGACGCGGCTTCTGCCTACAACAGTCTGGCCTTTCTCAAGGAACAGGGGCTGTCCAGCGTGGCGATCAGCGCCCTTGGCGAAGAGGATCCGGGCCTCTGGCGCGTGATCGGGCAGTTCGAGGCACCGACCGGCGACCTTGCGGGAGATTTGCGCGACGTCGTGCTGCCCGACTATGTCGAATACTCGGGCGCAGGGTCGTTCTACCGGCTTGTCTCGGCTGCCGAACCGGGTGTCAGGGCGATCACCCGCGACGCCCGGGCAGACCGGATCACCGAACAACGGTTCAGCCTCCCCCCCCGCCCTTTCGCGATGGAACGCTATGGCGAAGCCGAACCGGGACAGGTTGCGCTGACTTTTGACGATGGCCCGAACGAAGAAGCGACCTCCGCCATTCTCGATGCCCTCAAGAACGAAGGCGTGTCCGCGACGTTCTTTGTCGTGGGCCGTGCTGCCATGCGGTCCCCTGATCTGTTGCGCCGCATGGTGGCCGAGGGCCATACCATCGGCTCGCATACTTTCTTTCACCCCCGGATCAATGAAATCTCCGACGTCCGTGCCCGGTCTGAGATGAACGCCCTTCAAAGCCTGGTACAGGGGATCACCGGGAAAGAGGTCACCCTGTTCCGTCCGCCCTATGTTCGCGGGCCGGGTCCATTGACCGGGAACGAGGCGGCCAGCTTTGCCCTTCTGGAGGAAGAAGGCTACCTTGTCGCCGGGTCCGATATCGTCCCACCCGATTGGGCGGGACTTCGACCGCCCTTTATTGTCGATTTCACCATGGATCGCCTCGCAGGCGGTGACGGCAGCGTCATCGTGATGCACGACGGCCGAAGCGAAGGCGTCTATACGGCAGAGGCGGTACCCCTGCTGATCCAGACCCTCCGGGCCAATGGCTATGAGATCGTGTCCCTTGCCACCTTGCTGGGGATGACAGACGCCGAGGTGATGCCGGACGCTGACTGGACCGCAAGCGGTTTCAACTTCCTCTCCTTCGGTGCGCTGGGGGCCGTGGACAGGCTGATCGTGGGTGCCTTCTGGATGATCCTGCTGGCTGGGCTGTCCCGCTCCATCCTGTTCCTGATCCTGGCGCAACTGCGCGAACCCCACAAAGGCGGCTTCCAATCGTCCCTGCCCTCTGTGACGATCGTGATCCCTGCCTACAACGAAGAGGTCGTGATCCTCAAAAGCGTGCGCAACGCTCTGTCCGTGGACTACCCGAACCTCAAGGTCATGGTGGTTGACGACGGATCGACCGACAGAACGCTCAGGCTGGTTCAGGAAGCCTACGGTGACCACGAAAGCGTCACCATCCTGACCCAGCCCAATCAGGGCAAATGGCGGGCCCTGAACTACGCCTATGAGGTTCTTGATACCGAGATTGCAGTGTGCGTCGATGCCGACACCAATATCGACCCCGGCGCGATCCGGCACCTGGTCCAACCTTTCTCCGACCCCTCGGTTGGCGCGGTGGCGGGTACTGTCCTAGTCGGCAACAAGAAGGGCCTGCTGACCCGGTTACAGGCGTTTGAATACTTTGTGTCACAGAACATCGGGCGCAGGGCGCTTGAACGGATCAACGGCATCATCGTGATCCCCGGCGCCCTGGGCGCCTGGCGGGCCGAGGCGGTGCGGGATGTCGGCCTTTATTCAAACGAGACCCTGACCGAGGATGCGGACCTGACCATCTGGATGCTGCGCGGCGGCTACAAGATGGCTTATGCCGAGGATGCACTGGCCTATACCGAAGTGCCCGCCCATGCCGGCGCCTTCCTCAAGCAGCGGTTGCGCTGGTCGCTTGGCAACCTTCAGGTCCTGTGGAAGCACAAAGGCGCCTTTGGTGAAACGGCGCGGTTGCGGCTGTTCTCCCTGTTTGATCTGGGCTTCTTTGGCTACATCGCACCCCTCATTGCGCCGCTCGTCGACCTGATGTTTCTCTTGTTGGCCATTCAGGCGGGGGCTGCCTATATCTCGGGGGATTGGGCCTATCTGCCGCAAATCCCGAAGTATGCCGTCTTTGCGCTGATCGCGATCCCGCTTCTGGATCTGTTCGTCGGTCTGGCGGCTTTCCGGTTTGACCGGCGAGAAAGCTTCAAGCTGTTGTTGGTGGTGCCCTTCCTGAACCTGTACTTCCGGCAATTGCTGTACATCTCGGTCTACCGCGCCCTGTGGTCCGCCCTGAGCGGCAAGCTGGCAGGCTGGAACAAGCTCAAGCGTTTTGGCCTTGCTGCCTCATCGGCGGAGACCTAACCTGATGAACCGCCGCCGTTTCCTGGCATCGCTCTTGCTGAGCGCCTCATCCCTGCCGCTCCTGGGCACCGCCGCCCGGGCCGGAGAGGCAACGCTGCGGGTGATCATCGCCCTGACGGACATCGGACCCGCGACCAACCCGAACAGGCTGGCACTGGTGCTGGACGGGTTGATCCAGCGGGCTGTGCCTTTCTCGTGCGTGGTGACGATCCGTGCGCGGGGCCAGTCCCTGTCGCCGCGCCACCCGGTTTCGGCCCTGCTGCGCGATGCGGCGACACGGCATCCCGGCCTTGTCGAACTGATGCCCAAGGTCGAGGGCCTGCACGACATGCGCCCCTTCGCCCAGGCCCGCGCCAGCAGCGAGGCCCGCGCCGAGTTGATCCGGGCCCTGAACCTTGTCACCATGATGACCTGGTCGGACCGTCAAATCGGAACCATAGCGACAGAAGCCGTCGAAGACCCGATCGCTCCCGGTTCGATCCGTGGCAGCGGCATCCGCACCGTCCTTGCCCTGTCACCGACCAATGCCCCGATCGTCGCCCGGCAAGCACCGAACGGGGTCCTTGATCTGATGGGCGGCATTCGGTCAACCTTTGGGGCCGGTCTGCGAGGGTTGCCGCAGAATCCGGATGGGCAGCTTCAGACGGTAGTCCTGTTGTCGGCAAACACCTTCTCGGCCCAGCCCGAACACCAGCTGCGCGCCGATCTTGCCCGCTTTGGCAACATCGCCGGAGGATATGAGCGGCAAGACCGACTTGTCATGTTCCAGATTTCGGACCTTTCCATGCGGATTGATCCGAACTTTGACCGCAAACTGGCCCTGCATCTGTTCGACGCCGATCCCGAAGACAGTGACGGCGCAGAGGCGATTGAGGAAATGGCAACGATTCTGGATGAGGCGGGCATCCCCTTCAGCAGGGGGCAACCGCTGGCCGGGTTTGGTCAGGGCGTCCGCCGTCAGGCCTATTGGGTCGGGTTGAAGGCCCCGGCTGCCCCCTCAAGGGAACCGTTGACAAAGATCAACTGGCGGCCCGAGCGGAATGGCCGACACGCCTATTGGCACTCCCCAGCGCGGCGCGAGCCGGGTCTGCCCGTCGTCTTGGACTACGGCAACGTGGCCTTCCGGGGCCTGTCTGACCGGGGGGACATGCACCTGCCCGTAGCGGCCCATCTGGACCGCGCCATTTCGGCCGCCGAAATCCAGGCCTCGGTCGGGCTGGTGGATGATTGCGTCCTTGCTATCTCGGCATCAGGTGCTGCCCGATTGGGGCAGCGCAGGGCGATCCTTGGCGCTTTGACCCAGCTGTCAAAGGACCAGATCACCCGGATCATGCCGCTGGACGAACTGGCACGGACCATGCTGCCCGACGATACGCTTCTGGCCGATTACCTGCGGACCGAAACCTTCCTGGCCAGCAACGTGCCCGCATCAGTGCGCCGCAAGGACCGTCTGCCCGACGACTGGCGCGAGGATGCACAGGCTGCCTGGAGCTACATCGAAAGGGCCACGGACCGCAGCACGGGTCTGTGTTCCTCGACCACCGCCTTTGCAGTGTCCCGCCAGAACCCGGCCGAATATGTCACCATGTGGGACGTGGGCAGCCACATCAAAGGGCTGATCGGCGCCTGCAAGCTGGGCCTGATCGAAACCGATGACTTTGACGCCCGGATTGCAAAGCTTCTTGGCAGCATCGGGCAGGCCGCCCAATCCCGCAACAACCTGCCCCCCGAAGAAATCCGCTATGGATCGACACGGGGCACATCGAATTTCAACGGTATCGACACCTGCCGCCTGCTGTCCGGGCTGCATGACCTGAGGCTGTACCGCGATCCCGAAGGACTTGCTGCCGAATTGGTCGACAGTCTCGACATCGAACAGATCCTGATCGACGGGCGCTTGCATTCGCGCAAGTCGGGGGAATGGGTATCGGACTATGGATCGACCTATATGGATCATGCCGCCCTTGCCTTGCGGGCCTGGGGGTTCGATGTCGCCTCGCCCTATGATGAGATCAGGGATCTGAGCACGTCGGACGACCGGATGGCCCTCTTGGCCACGCACGCCCAATTCGGTCCCGTCGCGGCCGAGCCTGCTCTGCTAGAGTTGATCGACTTTGGCGAAAGACCACAGGCCGCCTACCTCGCGGACGTCCTCCTGGCCGCCCAGATCGAAGAGTTTGAGCGGTCGGGCCGCCTGCTGTTCCCGTCGGAGTCGCCCATCGACCGGTCGCCATGGTTCACCTACCAGGGGTTCCGCCTTGCCGCCGAAGGGGATCCCTGGACGGTGCAGACCACCAATACCGATGCGGCCTACACGACCGAGGACTTTGTCCAGCGAACCCGGGCCGGCAGCCCCAAGGCGGCCTACCTTTGGGCCATCCTGCGTCCGCATCCGCATTCCTTCCTGCTGCGCGACCTGACACGCACCATCGGGCGCACCCCTTATGGCTTTGTTTCGGGGATCTATTCCCAGTCGGGCCGCCCGACCGAGAACTATGCCGACATCAACACCAACGGGATCATCCTTCAGGCCATCACAAGCCTCACCTGACCGCGCCGAAACATCTGTCACATTGCCGCGTGCAGCGTTGGAAAACCGTTGCACAAGGACCGGCTGACCCTGTAGCCGGTCAGAAACGTGGTGCATGAGCACCCGGCACCGACAGTATTTTCGGAGACATGACCATGCGGCCAACGGCTATCGCCCTTCTGACCCTCAGCCTGAGCAGCCCTGCTTTGGTCCACGCGGACACCAGCGATGGATCGGCCCTGATCGGGCAGGACTGGGACACCATCGTCGAGATGGCCCGCGGCGGTGAGGTCAACTGGTTCATGTGGGGCGGCTCCGACACCATCAACCGCTATGTCAGCGACTATGTCGGCGGCGTGCTGATGGATGACTATGGCATCACCCTGAACCGGATCGGCCTGACCGACACGACCGAAGCGATCAACATCGTCTTGGGCGAAAAGGAAGCCGGCGTGACGGACGCCGGCGCCGTGGACATGATCTGGATAAACGGCGAAAATTTCCGCACGATGAAGCAGGCGGGCCTCGCTTGGTGCGGCTACACCGAGACCCTGCCGAACAACGTGCTGATCGACTGGTCCAATCCGGCCATCGCCAATGACTTTGGCGTGCCCGTGGACGGCTGCGAAGTGCCGTGGAACCGCGCCCAGTTCGCCTTTGCCTATGACACCGCTCGCACAGACAGCCCGCCCCGTTCGATCCCCGAGCTTCTGGACTGGATCAGGGCGAACCCCGGCCAGTTCACCTACCCCGCCCCGCCCGATTTCAACGGGGCGGTCTTCGTGCGCCACGTCTTTTACCATGCCGCCGGCGGCGTTGAGGGGCTCTTGGGAGACTTTGATCAAGCCCGCTACGACGCCGCTGCCGCCGCGACCTGGGACATCCTGAACGAGATCGAGCCCTTTCTCTGGCGCGAGGGGGCGACATACCCGACCTCCATCACCCAGCTGAACGGCCTGTTCGCCAATCAGGAGGTGGCGTTTACCTTTGACTACGACCCCTCTCAGTTCGGGCTGGGCGTGCAGTCGGGCCAGTATCCCGAAACGGTCATGTCCTATGGCCTGACCGACGGGACCATCGGCAACACCAACTACACCATCATCCCCTTCAACTCGCCCAACAAGGCCGCGGCCCTCGTGCTACAAAATGTGCTCCTCTCGGCTGAAGCGCAGCTTGAAAAGGCCCTGCCCGAGGTTTGGGGCACCGTTCCAGGGATCGAAGTCGACCGTACCTCGGCCGAAATTCAGACCGCTTTCGCCGGGATCGAACGGCACCCCTCGGTCGTGGACCCTACCGAACTGGCGCAAAACGCCTTACCAGAGTTGCAGGCGGGCTGGATTTCCGCCATCGAACAGGGATGGATCGAGAACGTCGGACGCTAGGGGCCAACAGTGGCCGGGGTCACCTCAGAGGGGCCATGTCTGAACACCTCAAGACCTTGCTGCGTCTGGCACCTGCCCTGACCGTGATCGGCCTTCTGTTCTTTGGCGGGCTGGTCATGGGGCTGATACGGTCGGTCAATTACATGCCGGTCATCGGGCTGACGCAGCCGAACCTTGATGCCTATCGCGCTGTCCTGTCGGACCCCGACTTTCTGCGGTCGTTCGGGCTGACACTGCATATTTCGCTGACCTCGACGATCCTGTCGGCGGTGCTGGCGGTGAGTGCTGCCCTGTTGCTGCGGCGCAGTTTTGCGGGCCGTCGGCTGGCCACGTTCCTATTTCAATTGAACCTGACCGTCCCGCATCTGGTGGGGGCCATCGGCATCCTTTACCTGTTTTCCCAATCGGGCAGCTTTGCCCGGCTGGCCCATGCCGCGGCGCTGATTGATCGCCCGGCGGAGTTTCCGGCCCTTGTCTACGATCCCAATGCCATCGGGATCATCCTGCAATACGTCTGGAAAGAGGTCCCCTTTATCGGGGTGATCGTGCTGGCCAACATGCAGGCCATCGGTCAGGACTATGAGGCTGTCGCCCGCAGCCTTGGGGCGACGCGGTGGCAGGCCATCCGTCATGTCCTTTTGCCCCAGATCTGGCCCGGCGTCCTGTCCGCCTCGGTTATCGTGTTTGCCTTTACCTTTGGCGCATACGAGATCCCCGCCCTTCTTGGCGCCTCCTACCCCGCCGCCCTGCCGGTCCTGGCCTATCGCAGCTATACCGATGTCGATCTTGCCTCCCGACCCGAGGCGATGGCGATGGCGATGGTCATCGCCCTGATGTCGGCCGCGATGATCCTGATCTACACCCGCGCAGCGCGACGCAGGGGGGGACGCTAGATGGACCGCGACCCGGCCCTCCTGCGCACCCTGCGCGGCCTTGCGGGGCTGGCCCTGATCCTATGGCTTGTCCTGCCGCTTATCCCGCTGGCGATATGGTCCTTTGCCCGGGGCTGGCGCTTTCCCGATATCCTGCCCCAAAGCTGGACCATGCAGGCCTGGAACTATGCCCTGTCCGATACCTCGGGGGTGCTGGACAGCCTGACGTTGACGATCTGGATCGCCCTCTGCGCGACCGGCCTGTCGATCCTGATCGGGGTTCCGGCAGGGCGGGCACTGGGGCTTTCAAACTTTCGCGGCAAGGGGCTGGTCGAGATGATGATCCTGGCCCCCATCATCGTGCCGGGGATCGCCGTGGCCCTTGGGCTGCACGGGGTGTTCATCGGGCTTGGCCTGACCAACACGACGACCGGGGTGATCCTTGTGCATCTGATCCCCACCCTGCCCTATATGACGCTGGTGATGGCAGGCATCTTTGCCAACTACGATACCGCGTTCGAGGATCAGGCCCGCAGCCTTGGGGCCAGCCCCTGGCAGACGTTCCGCCATGTCACCCTGCCCGCCATCCTGCCCGGCATCATCGTCGGGGGGCTTTTCGCCTTTCTTGTATCGTGGAGCCAATACATCCTCACCCTCTTGATCGGAGGGGGGCGGGTGATCACCCTGCCGCTTTTGCTGTTCAACTTTGCGGCCTCCGGGCGCAATGACATCGCAGGCGCCATCGGGATGATCTATATCCTGCCCGGCGTTCTGGTGCTGATCCTGACCGCCCGGCACCTGACCGGACGCAACGTGGCTATTGGGGGGCTTGGACGGTTATGACCGAGGTGCGCCTGACCAGCCTGACCAAGACCTATCCCGGCGAGGCAGGGGCGGCGCTGGATGCCCTGACCCTCGACATTCCGTCGGGGTCGTTGACGGCCCTTCTGGGCCCCTCAGGCTGTGGCAAGACGACGGCGATGAAGATGATCGCCGGGCTTTTGTCGCCCAGCGCGGGCGATGTGACCTTTGACGGACGGTCCGTCCTGAATGATCCGCCCGAGGCGCGGGGGGCGGTCATGGTGTTTCAGAACCACCTGCTGTTTCCGCATCTCAGCGTGGCGGACAACGTGGGCTTTGGCCTGCGGATGCGCCGGCGGCCCAAGGCAGAGGTCCGCGACAGGGTGGCCGAGATACTTGGCAGGGTCCGCCTGCCTGACCTTGGGCCGCGCATGCCCTCCGAACTGTCCGGGGGCCAGCAACAGCGGGTTGCCCTTGCGCGGGCGCTTGTGCTGCGCCCAAAGGTCTTGTTGCTGGACGAGCCTTTGTCGAACCTTGATGCCCATCTGCGGCTGGAGATGCGCGATCTGATCCGGGGCTTGCAGCAGGAGATGGGGATCACCACCCTTTTCGTGACCCATGATCAGGAAGAGGCCGTCGTGCTGGCCGACCGGGTGGCCCTCATTCTGAACGGGAAGCTCTGCCAATACGACGTGGCCGAGGCGTTTTATAAACGTCCGGCAAGTGTGGATGTCGCCCGGTTCTTTGGCGGTCAGAACTTTGTGCCGGGGCGATCCGGGGACGGCCTTTTCCAATCCGCCCTTGGGCCGCTCCAGCTGCCCCAGGGTGCCGCAAGGGGCGCGGGCCTGCTGACCGTCCGACCCGAGGCGGTGCGGCTGGGCCCGGCCCCCGTCAACAGCCTGACGGCGACGGTGACGGCGCGCATCTTTCTGGGCACACAGACCCGGCTGAAGCTATCGGTCAACGACATCCCGCTTGAGGCGGTCGTCCCCCCGGACGCCGCCGAAGGGGTAGCGGTTGGAGAAGTGATAGACGTCAACCTGCCGCCCGGCGCCCTTTGGGTTCTGCCCCATCAGGGCGATAGACGGGCCGCCCAATAGCGGAAACGGCCCTGCCCCGTCACCTCGCGCAGAAGGCCCTTATCTTCCATCCAGGTCAGGTTGCGCTGAATGGCGGCGCGGCTGGCACCTGTCGCCTCTTCCGCCATCCGGGCCGAGACGACGGGCCATTCCGCCACCACCTGCAACAGCCGCGCCGGGGTTCGTCCGGACAGGGGCGCAATGGCCGACGTCGCGGCGTTCTGCCAGGCCTCGAGCGCATCAAGGTGGCGCATGGCGGCACGAACGGCATTGGACAAACCATCGTACCACTGGGCCATTCGGGCCGACGGCGGGCCATAGGCGCGCAGCCCCGTGCCGCCGCCTAGGGCAATCGGTGCAAACACCGCGCCGCCCCGGCTGTCGGACGCGGCAAACCGGGCGGCTGTCACCGCCGCCTCCAGCCGGTCACCCTGGTGGCCAAGCCCGGCAAGAGACCAAAGGTTAAAACCAACTGCTGCACGGCTGATCGGATGAAGGTCCGACGCTGCCGACATCATCGCGGTCCAGCCTTCCACCCGGTCCGACAGACGATCATCCCCCTCCGCCGACGCCTCTGATCGCCCAAGAAAGCGGATCAGGTAGGTGACGGGGCGCAGTTGCCCGGTCAGCCGACGCACCGCCCATCCGGTGCGCGCAAGCGCCTGGGCGTCGTCCTGCATCCGGGTCAGGCGCAGGGATAGCCACAACGACAGTTGATCCAGCCCCACCCGATCCCCCGCCAGCCAGCCGATCTCGACCGCCTCCAAAAGGGCGAGGCGTTGGCGCCAACCGTCAGGAACCCGGCCCAACCGGTCGTCCAGTGCCCCCAAGAGGGCCGCCGCCTGGCCCAGCTTTGCGGCATTCTGCGCCTCGGCTCTGATCCAGGGGGTGAGGGTTTCAACCTCGTCAGCCCTTGCGGGCGGATTGGGAGCGCTTGTCCCGGTCACAGACGGCCCCGGCACTCTTTTCCCCGGCACACTTTGCCCCGACTTACTTTGAACAGCATCCTCTTCGATCGGTCCCTGCAGGAACCACAGGTCGGCCTCGTCCGACACATCGGTTTCCGGGGGATCACCCTGTTGTGTATGAGGTGGTGTCATGGTCAAACGCCTTTCCCGGCCGGGTCGGTCACAGGATAGGCCCATCGGTTGGAGGGCCCAAGCGGCATTTCCTGAAAAGATTCCATCATCGCCCGATGAGGGGAAACGATCATTCCCCGAAACACTCGTGAGGGGACCCCCTCAATCTGTGCTGATTTGATTGAGGTGATACCATCATTCGCTTTGCCCTGGCGGCGCAAAATCCGTTCGGTCAAACCACCGACAAACGACTGGGTGACCGGTTGGGCGGCCCAATGGGCAACCAAGACCCGTCAACAAGTCGCGGAAACCAAAGGCAGTGGTCAAACCGGATTTTCCTCTTCGCCAACAAAAGCGGCGCAGCCTGCCGGCTACCGCCGCAAAATGCGTCAGACTGACCGAAAAATTGTCGAGTACCCCTCGGGATAAGGTCTTTGGGGACATCGACCCTTTGCCCCCGCTTGTGACAGCGGGCCCGCCATACCAAGATGGCGTTGGTCATATTTGGGGACGCCGCCCAGGGACTGGCCCGACTGACCGACCCGACGGACCGACCCGAATGCACAACACGGATGGAGACCCAGCAAGATGCGCGCAGTGGTGATTGAGACGCCAGACGGCAAACCCGGTTCGACCGTGATCCGGGATATGCCTGACCCTGTTGCAGGCCCCGGGCAGGCGCTTGTCGCTATCGAATATGCCGGGCTGAACTATGCTGATCTGATGATGCGGACCGGCATCTATCCGCACCCCAAGGGCTATCCCCTGATTGCCGGGCTGGAATTGGCCGGTACTGTCGTCGCCGTCGGTGACGGCGTCACGGGCGTTGCCCCCGGCGACCGCGTCGCCGCCTTCAGCGAGGATGCGGGCGCTTTTGCCCAACTTTGCGCGGTGCCTGTCGAACGCATCATTCATCTGCCAAAGGACATCGGCTTTGACGTGGCAGCCGCGTTTTATGTTCAGGCCCTTACCGCCTGGAACCTTCTTCATACGGTCAGCAAGACGAAACCAGGCGACACCATCCTGATCCACGCCATCGGCGGCGGGGTCGGCCTGTTCCTGACCCAATTGGCCAAGGCAGCCGGGGCAACTGTCATCGGCACCGTCGGCACCACCGGGAAAGAGGCCCGCGCCCTGGACTATGGGGCCGACCTTGTCATTAACCGGGCCGAAGAGGATTTCGTAAGCGCCACCCTCGCCTTTACCGATGGGCGCGGCGTGGACAAGGTTGTCGATTCCACCGGTGCGTCGATCCTTGATCGCAGCTTTGACTGCATCCGAAAGCTGGGCCATGTGGTCAGCTATGGCGAGGCCGAGGGCAAGCCCTACGACACCCTGTGGGAACGGCTGGTGCAAAAGTCCCTGACCTTCACCCGGATGCACCTGGGCCACATGGACTACGGTTCCGACGATTGGGCCAAGGGCGTCGCAGCGGTCATCGAAGGGGTGCAGAACGGGACGATCGCAGTCCCAATCGAAGGTGTCTTTACCCTTGATACGATCGAGGACATGTTCGCTGCCCTCGCATCGCGCAAGACGGCGGGCAAGTTGATCCTGAAAGTCGGAGCGTAGCAAGCTTGGCAGCCCGCCAAACGGTTGCTCAGGCGCAAGACACGCTCCAGTCTCAGCCCCCGAAAGCGGCCGTTGATCACCGCGACGGTCGTTCACAAAACCCGCGTGCCACTTTGGATGCCCAGATGGCCCAGCGCCCGTTCGAACTGGCGTAGCCGGTGCGGTCGTCACATCAGACCGATCCCTTACCTAGCGGCTTGGCAGGTTCCGGCACCGGGGAAAAGCCCTTTTGGCCCAATTGTCTGCAGAACACATGGACCACCGGCCAAGTCCTGTTAGAGTTGCCCGAAGTGCCAGCAAGATGAGACCCGCTTGAACGTTCATAAGGCATATTACGAGATCGTGCGCGACGTGCTTGCCCTGAACATCGGGGAAGGTGCCTTGCCCCAAGGCACCCGGCTTTATGTGGCTGCGGTAGCGGACCGGCTGTCCGTCAGCCGGTCGCCTGTCAAACGTGCGTTGGAGTTATTGTCGGACGAAGGCGTCGTGACCCGGGACGGGGCGCGGGGCTATGTGGTGGGCCGAACGGTCGTCCACGATACAACCCGTCCGAACCTGCACCTTCTGGACCTGCACCTGCCCGGCAATGAGACCACCGCCCTCGTCCCCCCCAGTTGGGAGATGATCGTGCAGAAGGTCGATCAGGAGATGATGAACGCCATCCCCTTTGGCATCTACCAGATCTCTGAATCGGGCATCTGCGACCATTTCAAGGTCAGCCGGACCGTCACCCGCGAGGTTCTCGCCCGGCTGCACGACCGCGGCACAATCTCCAAGGACAGGGCCTCGCATTGGATCGCCGGACCGCTGAGTGCGCGGATGCTCGACGATCTGCACGACATCCGCCAAATCGTAGAGCCTGCGGCATTGGACCGGGCCGCCCCGGCCCTTGACCTTGGCATGGTGGCCGCGATGCGCGGGCGGGCCGCCTCCGCGCTCTCTGCCGAACAGACTTTGACCGAGGATATGCTCGACCGGCTGGAAACCGACCTTCATGTCACCTGCCTTAGCCCTTTGCGGAACCTGCGGCTCGCGCAGGTGGTGCGCAATGCGCAGCTGTCCTTTGTCGTGAACCGGCTTTTCGCCACCTACATCGCCCGCCATGACGAAACCGCGATGCTGCTGGAACACCGGCTGGTGCTGGACCATCTGGCGATCCGCGACGGCACCGGGGCGGCGATGGCGCTGCGCCATCATCTGGATGCCGACCATATCCGGACCCGCGACCGGCTCAAGGTGCTGGCCGTCTTCGGCGATCCGTCCATTGCCCCCTACCTCACAAGGCTGGTCTAGGATGCAGCGCCCCTTGCGTGTCATCGGCAGAAGCGAGCTTTTGCCCCTGCCCATTCGCCAAAAGGCAGCCGAAGAGCTCGACTTTCCGGTGGAATTCGAGCTGATCGACGGGATCGAAGGGTTGCAGCGGGTCGTGACGCGCCCCGAAAGCTTTGACGTCTACCTGCAATGGCACACGGTCGATCTGATCTGGACCGCCCGCTGCATTCAGGCCATCGACCTTGCCCGCCTCAAGACCGGGCCCGAGATCATGGCCGCGGCCCAGTCCCAATCCGGGGTCAGCAAGGTCATCGACACCGTCTTTGACAAGCTTTTCGTGCAGCCCGATGGCACTTTGGCCCGCACCCCGTCAGACCGGTTGTCCATGCTGCCACTGGTCCACGGGGTCGACAGCTTTGGCTATCTGGCCGCCCTGCGCGACGGGCTGGCCCCGAATGAGGCCGCGACCTGGGGCTGGATGCTTGACCCGCGTTGGGCAGGCCAAGTCGGTCTGATCGGCGACCCGGTTCTGGGCATCATCGAAGGGGCATTGGCGGTCGAAGCGTCGCGCGGTCTGAGCTTTGAGGACATAGGAAACCTGTCCGTCGAAGAGGTCGACGAAGTCATCGACACCCTGATCCACAAAAAGAAGATCGGCCATTTCAAAGGCGTCTGGTCGCAGGCCGAGGATGCCGTCCGCCTGATCCAGCGGGGCGGCGTGGTCTTGCAGACCATCTTTTCCCCAGCGGCGGCAAAGCTGCGGGGGCTGGGCGTGCCCATCGTCATCTCGACCCCGGCCGAAGGGTGTCGGGGCTGGCATTCGGACCTGTGCATTTCGGCCGCGACCGGCGGGGAAACGCTGGATGCGGCTTATGACTTTCTCAACTGGTGCCAGGACGGTTGGGCCGGGGCCTGTTTCGCACGGCAAGGCTATTACGCGACCTTTCCCGACAGGATCAGGGGGCATCTGCACCCGGATGAGTGGGACTATTGGTACGGCGGCATTCGCGCCGCCCGCCCCCTGCCCGATCCCGAAGGCCGCATTTGCGTGCCCACCGGCCATCGCCGCGAAGGCGGGTCGCATCGCGAAAGGATGAGCAGGGCGCGGGTTTGGAACACCTTTATGGACGAACACACCCACGTCGTGCGCCGCTGGCGCGACTTTCTAGAGGCGTGATGGCCCCCGCCTATGCGCGGGCCGCCGCCGTCGCCGCGTGATCCACCTTGCCGTCGATCAGAACCACCCCAAAATCGCGCAAGGCCGTTTCCGCCGGGATCAGTTCGTCCGCCACGTCCGAGGCGACGGCCTCGGGATCGCGTTCAAACCCGATGCCATAGCCGCCGCCACAGGGTCCGGTTGAAATCAACCGCTCGCCCGCCCGGACCTTGCAATAGGGCACCTTGGAGGGCAGCGCCCTCTCATCCCCGTTGATCCCGCGCAGGGTCAATGAGGCGACATGTCCTTCTGCACCGCCCTCAAAGCCCCAGGGCTTGAACGCGTGCCCATCCCCTTCGAGGGAAAAGCCCGCATCGTCGAGGAAGGTAAACTCCCGGATCGTCCCGATCCCGCCGCGCCATTCGCCGGGGGCAACCCTGTCTTCACGCAGTTCGTATCTATCGACGCGCAGGGGGATATGGCTTTCGATATCTTCGACAGGGTTGTTGCGGGTGTTGGCGTATAGCGTATCGACCGCGTCCATCCCGTCCATCCCGTAGCGGCCGCCATAGCTGCCTTCCATGATTTCCATATGGACCCAATGGTTGCCCTCGTTTAGGCCCGAAATGGCAACGACGCGCAGGTTGCCGATGCCCGCCGACACCTGATGCGGCACGGCCTGTGCAAGCGCCTTCATCACCGTATCGGCCAACTGGTTGCCCGAGCAGAAGCGGGCAATGACGGGGGCCGGAAAGATCGGGTTGGCCATACAGCCACGCGGGGCAACGATCTCGATCGGGCGGGTCAGGCCCGAGTTCTGGGGGATCGGTCCATAGACCGCGCTGTCCAGAAGGATCGACCGGATCGTCAGCCAGACCGCGCAATCGACGGTGCCCACAAGGGGCATATTGACCGGCTTGTCCGGCAGTTGCGGGGCGGTGCCAGTAAGATCGACCGTCAGAGTGTCACCGCGCACCTTAAGCGTGACAACAAGCGGCAGATGGTGGCGCGTCGGATCGGGATCGTCGAGATAGCCGTCCAGATGGGTTGTCGCCGTGTAGTCTCCGTTAGGCAGGTCACGGATGGCGTCGCGCATCAGCCGCTCGGAGTAGTCCATCAGGTCTTCGAAGGCGGCATAGACATCGTCGATGCCATAGCCCTCGACCAGCGAAAGAAAGCGGGCGGCACCGATACGAGCAGCCTCGATCTGCGCCTCCATATCCCCCACCACAAGCTCTTGCGCCCGGATGTTCGCGCGCAGGATATGCCAGACGGCCTCGTTCTTTTCGCCACGGTCATAGACCTTGATCGCCTTGAATTGCAGGCCCTCGGCATAGGTATCGACCGCGTCCACGATGCCACAGCTGCCGGGGCTGAGGGCCCCGATATCCAGATGGTGGGCGGTGGTTACGGACCATCCGATCAGGGCGTCCTTGTGAAACACCGGCACACAAAAGGCGACATCGGGGCCGTGGCTGGCCCCGCCATAGGGATCGTTGTGCATGATCACATCGCCAGGGCGGATCGGGTCGCCCCGCCCCTTGAGCACCTCAAGAACGTTGCGCACATAACCCGGGATCGGGCCGGATTGGAGCGGGGTCGACATCTTGCATTCGCACATCTGGCGACCGGTCGCATCGGTCAGGGCGGCCCCGAAATCCTCGGATTCCCGAATGATCGAGGAGTAGGACATGCGCATCAGCTTGTGCCCCATCTCGATGGCGATGTTCTCAAGCCCGCCCTGGATGACGGTGGCGGTGATCGGGTCAATCCGGGTCATGCGGCGGCTCCCAATGTGATGATGATACTGCCCGAAGGGTGGACGACGGCACGGGCCAGCGGTGGGACAACGGTCGTGCTGTCCTTTTGCAAAAGGATCGCGGGACCGTCGAAGGGGGTATCGACTGGCAGCTGATCCCGGCGATAGACCGGCGTCTTATGGGTTTCCAACCCGCCGGCCCCCCGGAACACACAGTCGGACTGGCGGACCAGAGCCGCCTCAAGCGACCCGCCCGCCGGCGCTGTCATGGCGGCCAGCTTGGGCAATGGCCCCCGGCCTGTGACGCGGACGTTGACAAGCTCGATCGGGCTTTCGCGGAAGGCATGGCCATATTCGGCGGCGTGGGCGGCGTGAAAATCCTCCCAGACCTGCGCCATCCCCGCCGCATCAATGAGGCCGGAGGGCAAGGGAACCTTCAGCTCATACCCCTGGCCCACATAGCGCAGGTCACCGCTGCGCAGATACTCGACATCTGCAGCGGGCACACCGTCATCGGCAAAACGGGCGGCAAGCTCGGCCTCCATCTCGGCGCAGTCGCCGGCCACGCGGGCAACGTCGAGGCTGACCGAGACCTGAAATTGCGTGCGGATCGCGTCGTATTTCAGATCGGTCGTCAATAGGCCCATGGCCGATGTGATCCCCGGATAGGGCGGCACGATCACCTCGGGCACCTGCAACATGGCGGCCACATCGGCCCCATGCAGCGGCCCTGCCCCGCCCATGGCGACAAGGGCAAATCCGCGCGGGTCGATCCCCTTTTGCACGGTGCGCGACCGGATGGCGTTGGCCATATTGGCGTTCAGGATCGTCAGGACCCCTTCGGCGGTTTCCAAAAGGCCAAGGCCGAGGGTCTTGGCGAGTTCCCCGATAACAGCGCGAGAGGCTTCGACATCAAGACCCATGTCGCCCCCAAGGAAATCACCGGGGTCTAACCGGCCCAGCACAAGGTTGGCGTCCGTTACCGTAGGCTCTGTCCCGCCCCGGCCGTAAGCGGCGGGTCCGGGAACCGCGCCCGCACTTTGCGGCCCGACCCGGAAAGCGCCCCCCCGGTCGACATGGGCGATAGAGCCGCCACCGGCGCCAATGGTATGAATGTCCAGCATCGGCATCAGCAAGGGAAAGCCCGCGATCGAGGTCGAGCGGGCGTCGGTTTCTGCAAACACCCCGTCAACGACGATGCCGATGTCGGCAGAGGTTCCGCCGATGTCAAAGGTGATCAGCCGGGACCGGTCGCATTGCGCCCCGATCCAGCCGCCGCCCAAAACACCTGCCGCCAGCCCCGACAAAAGGGTCAAGGCGGGCTTTTCCGTCACCATCCGGGGGGTCGCCACCCCGCCGTTCGACGCCATCACGCGCAGGTCGCCCTTGACGCCGATGTCCTGCAACGCCTGTCCAAGGCCCGCGATGTAGCGATCAACCTTGGGGCCGACAAAGGCGGCGAGGGCCGCTGTCGTGAACCGCTCAAACTCGCGGAACTGAGGAGAGATGAAGGATGAGGTCGTGACAAAGGCGTCGGGCATCACCGTCTCGACGATCTCTTTGGCCCGAAGCTCGTGTGCCGGGTTGAGGTAGGAAAACAGGAAACAGATCGCCACGGATTCGACCCCGGCGGCCTTCAACTCTTCTGCGGCCTGCGCCACGCCCTCTTCGTCCAACGGGACAAGCTCGGCCCCTGTGGGCGGGATCAGGCGGCCGCCGACCGTCTTGCGATAGCGGCGCTGGATCAGGGGGCGGTTTTGCCAGGGCAGCTCTTGCATGATCGAATAGTGTTCGACCCGCTGGTGCCGCCCGATGTGCAGGATGTCGCGAAAGCCTTCGTTGGTGATCATGCCGGTGCGGGCGCCTTTGCCCTCTAGCACCGCATTGGTGGCCGTGGTGGTGCCGTGGAACACATGCTCGATCTCGCCCGGCGCCACCCCGTTCATCGCGCAAAGGGCGGCAATCCCCTCCATCACGCCACGCGACGGATCATCGGGCGTAGTCGATACCTTATGAATGCCAAGGGCACCCGTCGCGAGATCGCAATAGATGAGATCCGTGAAGGTCCCGCCCACATCCACACCAATCGCTTTCATGATAAATCCTCTCCAATGCCCTCAACCGATAGCACTCTGGATGCACAGTGCACCATTATTTGAGGCCAGCAGACCCGGACCCTTTCGACTCCGCCTAGAGTTTCAGCACCCGACAGGGCCCAAAGACCCGAACAGGGCAGTTCACATTTACAGACCGCCGACTCGGTCCAAAAGACGCCATCCGCTCTGGGCGGGTGCACAGATTGGCGGCATCGTCGGTTTGTCCCTGAAGGAGTGCGCGCCATGACCAACCCCATACCCGCCATCGATGCGGTCGAAGTTGAAACCATGATCATGACGCTTGGCGCCATCGGGGCGCATTCCGAAACCGGAGTCTGGCGGACTGCCTTTTCCGACGACTGGGTCGCCGCCAATGCGATGGTAGAGGACTGGGCCACCGCCGCCGGACTGACCACCCGGATGGATGCAGCCGGCAACCTTTGGGGCAGGATCGAGGGGAGCGACGGGGGCAAGGCCATCGTTTCCGGCTCTCACATCGACAGCCAATGTCCGGGTGGGCGCTATGATGGTGCGCTCGGGGTTATCGCGGCGCTTGTTGCGATCAAGACGCTGGTGAAAACCTTTGGCCCGCCTAAACGCCCCCTCGAAATGGTGTCGCTTTGCGAAGAGGAGGGTAGCCGTTTTCCGACCGCCGGCTTCTGGGGCTCTCGCGCGCTTGTTGGGCGGGTCAGCCCAACGGATCCCGACACGGTAAAGGAGGCGAATGGCGGCACCATAGGTCAGGCCATGCAGGCGGTTGGCCTTGATCCGGCCCGGCTGGACGAGGCGAAACGCGACGATATCGCCGCATTTGTTGAACTGCACATCGAACAGGGGCCGGTGTTGGAGCACGCCGATATTCCCGTGGCTGTGGTCACCGGTATCACCGCGATCCGGCATACCGAGGTCACCCTGACCGGCGAACAGAACCACGCCGGGGCCTTTCCGATGGATCTGCGGCGCGACCCAATGGCGGGCTTTGCCGAAGTGGCGTCGCGCCTGATCGACCATGCGCACCGGATGGGCCGCCCCGCGGTGACGACCATCGGACGATGCCATGTGTCGCCCAATGCGCCTGCCATCATCCCCCGGTCCGTCACCTTTACTGTCGACGCCCGACACCCGATACAGGACGAGGCGGCGCGGATGCACGCCGCCCACGCGGCGACCCTGACCGAGATCGCCGAACGGCGCGGCCTTGGGCTGGAAACCCTCGTTCTGTTCGACCATCCCGGCAGCCCCAGCGACCCCGCCCTGATTGCAGCCCTTGAGGCGTCGGCGAAACGTCAGGGCATCCCTGCATTGCATATGGCAAGCGGCGCAGGGCACGACGCCCAGCAGATCGCACGCATCTGCCCCGTCGCCATGGTTTTCGTGCGTAGCGAAGACGGGCGCAGCCACACACCCGAGGAATTTTCGACCATCGACGACATCGTGGCAGGCATCCAGGTGCTTGCCGGCGCGCTATTCGAGTTGGCCTATTAGCCCCTCGGCTGCACATCGCCGGACATCACATTCTGTATTCTGTGTCCAAAAAACAGGCAATGTCACATTAGCACTGGCTTCAAATGCGGCAAAGCCGAGTCTGCGGGTGGTTTTGACCTGTTCTGACTCGCATCGCTGACACTTCCAAATTATCGTCACTCAACAATTAGCGGGAGGGCGGCTGGTGCGGTCCCAAAATGATCTGGAACTTGTTCACGTGACCAAACGCTACGGCTCTGCCGTGGCCGTGGACAACGTGTCCCATGTGTTTACGCCCGGCGCCTACGTCTGCCTTCTGGGGCCGTCGGGCTGCGGCAAATCATCGACCCTGCGGATGATCGCGGGGCATGAAAGCGTCAGCGATGGGGCTATCCTCCTGAACGGACGCGATATTTCCGGCCTGCCCCCGGCCAAGCGGGGCACGGCGATGATGTTTCAGTCCTATGCGCTGTTCCCGCATATGACGATCCTCGACAACGTCGCCTTCAGCCTGAAAATGCAAGGCGTCGACAAGAAGACCCGGCACGGCAAGGCACACGAGTTGCTTGAGCTGGTCGGCATGGACGAACTGGCCCTGCGCCTGCCCGCACAGCTTTCGGGCGGTCAACAACAGCGGGCAGCGCTTGCCCGGGCGCTAATCACGAACCCCCAGGTCCTGCTGCTGGATGAGCCGCTTTCCGCCCTTGACCCGTTCCTGCGCATCCGGATGCGGGGCGAGTTGAAGAAGCTGCAGCGCGAATTGGGCATCACCTTTGTCCACGTCACCCATGGTCAGGACGAGGCTCTGGCGCTCGCCGACGAGGTCGTCGTCATGAACAACGCGGTGATCGAGCAGGCCGGAACTGCGCGTGAGGTGTTCAACGCCCCCCAGACCGAATTTGTCGCCCGCTTTCTGGGCGGCCACAACGTCATCTCGCTTGAGGGCAAACACTATGCCCTGCGGTCCGACCGTCTTCGGCTGGTGGAAAAGCCTGTCGAAGGGCTGGATGCCGCTGTCACCTCGGTCGAATTTCTGGGCACCCATGTAGCACTTGGCATGATCGGTCCCGGCGACACGGCGATCACCGCGATGATCCCCGAGGACGGCTTTTTTGCCGCGCCAATCGAACCCGGCGCCACCGTGCGCGTCGGCTGGGACAGTCAGGACCTGCACCTGTTGACCCGCTGAGACTTCCCCACCCCCTCAAAGAACCGGCCAACGATGCCACCAACAAGGAGAATTTGATGACCAAATACACTAAAAAGAACGGACTTAGCCGCCGCACCCTTCTTAAGGGCGCCGCCGCAAGCGCCACCGCCGCCGGGGCGTCTCTCTCTGCCCCTATGCTTTGGGCGCAGTCGAATATCGTTCTGCGCCAGGCCGGTACGGGCGTGTCCGCATTCAACGAAATCGCCGAAAAGGCGTTCGAGGATCTGGGTATCACGCTTGAGATGACCGCCCTCGACTCCGACTCGGTCACTCAGCGCGTCGCCACACAGGCCAACAGCTTTGACATCGCGGACATCGAATACTGGATTTGCAAGAAGGTCTGGCCCACCGGCAACCTTCAGGCGATGGATACCAGCCGGATCGCGAACTACGACAAGATCGCGGGCACCTTCCGCTCGGGCAAGCTGACACCGACCAGCGAGATTGCTCAGGGCACCGCCCCGCACACCGTGGGCTTTACCACCGGCGTCGACGGCACCGACTTTGTTCAGGAAGAGTCCGGCTGGATGACCCTGATCCCCACGATCTACAACGCCGACACTCTGGGCATCCGCCCCGACCTGATCGGCCGTCCGATCACCAATTGGTCCGAACTGCTGAACCCGGAGTTTGCGGGCAAGGCGTCGATCCTCGACATCTCGTCGATCGGCATCATGGACATGGCGATGGTCGTCGAATCGATGGGCGAATACCAGTACCCCGACAAGGGCAACATGACCCGCGAAGAGATCGACCTGACCATCGGCATCTTCACCGAGGCCAAGAAGAACGGCCAGTTCCGCGCCTTCTGGAAGTCGTTCGACGAAAGCGTCAACCTGATGGCTTCGGGTGAGGTCGTGATCCAGTCCATGTGGTCACCCGCCATCACCGCCGTGCGGTCGCAGGGCATTCCTTGCGTCTACCAGCCGCTCGAAGAGGGCTACCGCAGCTGGGGTGGCGGCATGGGTCTGGCCGCCACGCTGGAAGGCGCCAAGCTTGACGCAGCCTATGAGTATATCAACTGGTATCTGTCCGGTTGGGTCGGCGGCTTCCTCATGCGGCAGGGCTACTACTCGGCCGTTCCCGAAACCTCCAAGCTGTACATGTCCGAGGACGAGTGGGGCTACTGGTACGAGGGCAAGGAATCGGTGGGCGACATCGTGGCCCCCGGCGGCCAGCTCCTCGAAGGTCCCGGCGCAGTGCGTGACGGCGGCTCCTTCATCGACCGTATGGGCGCTGTTGCCTGCTGGAACTCTGTCATGGACGAGAACCAGTACATGGTCCGCAAGTGGAACGAGTTCATCGCAGCCTGATCGGGCAGCGACATCAATCACGCCTCCCGCATCAGCGGGGGGCGTCCCCCTTCCCCGGCATGCGACGGAGCATAGACATGGAACGCCTTTTCCGCCGTCCTGGCGCACAAAGCTGGATGCTCGTCTCGCCGATCATGCTGATATTGGTGTTTTTCCTGTTGATGCCGATCGGCATGATCACGGCTGTCAGCTTTTGGGGATCAACCGAATTTTCGATTTATCCCGCCTTCCAGTTCGACAACTACGAATATCTGTTCGGATCTCAGGTTGTCTGGAACGTCTTTATCAAGACCTTCACCTTTGCGCTGATCACCTGGGCAATCACCCTCAGCATCGGTTTTACCGTCGCCTATTTCCTGACATTCCATGTTCACACTCTGACCTGGCAGATCACGCTGTTCCTGCTGTGTACGATCCCGTTCTGGACCTCCAATATCATTCGCATGATCTCGTGGGTGCCGTTTCTGGGGCGAAACGGCATCGCGAACCAGTCGTTGATCGGCATAGGCCTCATTGACGAGCCGCTGGAGTGGTTGTTGTTTTCCAACTTTGCGGTGATCCTGGCCTTTGTCCACCTCTACACCCTTTTCATGGTTGTTCCGATATTCAACACCATGATGCGTATAGATAAATCCCTGATCGAGGCAGCCCGCGATGGTGGAGCCTCGGGATTTCAAATTCTCACAAATGTGATCATACCCCTGACCAAGCCCGGGATCATGATCGGGTCGATCTTTGTCGTGGCGCTTGTCATGGGCGACTTTATCACCGTGCGCTTCATGTCCGGATCTCAGATCGCCAATGTCGGCAGGCTGATCTCGAATGACATCGGATTGCTGCAATATCCCTCAGCCGCCGCAACCGCCGTGGTCCTGCTTTGCACGGTCCTGATCACCATCGCGATCATGCTGCGCTTCGTCGATATCCGGAAGGAGCTTTAGATCATGGACGGCAAACGCCCCCTTTCCTTCTACATCCTTGGCGCCTTTTTCGTGCTGTTCCTGATCTTTCTCTATGGCCCCACGTTCACCATCGGCATCCTGAGCTTTCAGGGGCCGGGCGGTGGTCTGACCTTCCCGATGCGCGGCGTGTCGCTGCACTGGTTTGACGAACTGTTCCAGACCCAGGCCGTGGGTGACATCTGGGGATCGTTCCGCCGCAGCCTTGCCTTGGGGTTGATGGTCATGGTGACCACGGTCGTCCTGTCGATCATGGGCGGGCTGGCCTATCGCAAGCGGTTCGCCGGTTCAAACATCGTCTTCTACATCATCATGGCCAGCCTCGTGATCCCCTCGATTCTTGTGTCATTGGGCATTGGCCTGATCTTTTCGCAACTGGGTTGGGATGTGCATTGGTCCACCTCAGGCTTTGGCGCCCAGCTGACATGGACCTTGCCCTTCGGCCTGCTGATCATGTTCGCCGTCTTCAACCGGTTCAATCCGGCGTATGAAGAGGCCGCCCGCGATCAGGGTGCCACATCTTGGCAGGTGTTCCAGCACATCGTCCTGCCGCTGATCGCGCCGTCGCTGATCGGGGTGGCCCTGTTCGGCTTTACCCTCAGCTATGACGAATTTGCCCGCACCTTGTTGACCTCGGGCAGCTATAACACCCTGCCGCTTGAGATTTTTGGCATGACGACCAACGTCACCACGCCGGTTCTTTACGCGCTTGGCACCCTGACCACCCTGTTTTCGCTGTCGATCATCGGCGTGTTCCTGTGCATCGCACTGTTCATTCAGCGGCGTCGGGCGCGGCAAGGGTCGGACGCTGGCAAGGGCATGGTCTGACAGAATGCGCATCGCCGTCATCAACCCCAATTCGACCCAAAGCATGACGGACAAGATCGCCGCAGCCGCGCAGGCCGTCGCCGCCCCAGGCGTAATAGTTACCGGCTACACCTGCGCTGGCAGCCCCCCCGCGATTCAAGGGGCCGAGGATGGGGCCTCGGCCCTGCCGCATCTTCTAGCCGAACTCGCCCGCATCGCGCCTACCTCGGACGCCTGCATCATCGCCTGTTTTGATGACACCGGCCTCGCCGAGGCGCGAAACCTTGTCGATATTCCCGTCATCGGGATCGGAGAGGCCGCCTTTCACGCCGCCATGCTGCTGGGGCAGCGCTATAGCGTGGTCACGACCCTGTCGGTTTCGGTCCCGATCATCGAGGACAACATCGCCACCTATGGTCTGGCCTCCCACTGCCTCAAGGTCCGAGCAAGCGAGGTTCCCGTCCTTGACCTCGAACGCCCCGGATCGGACGCCCGCGCCCGCGTTTCGGCCGAAGTGGGCCGCGCCAAGGCCGAGGATGGCGCAGGGGCCATTGTTCTGGGCTGCGCCGGAATGGCCGATCTGGCTGCAGAGCTGACGTCGGATCACGGCCTTCCCGTCATCGACGGCGTGGCGGCGGCCTGCGGCATGGCGCAGGCCATGGTCCGCCTTGTCGCCCTGCCCGCCGCAACCACCCCACAAAGAGAACCCGCATGAGCCGCTATCTGCTGACCGCCTCGGCCCAGATGGGCCCCATCGCCAAGTCGGAAACCCGCGCCGATACGGTCAAACGCCTGATCGAGATGATGCGCGAGGCAAAGGGACGGGGCTGCGAGCTGGTCGTGTTCACCGAACTGGCGCTGACCACCTTCTTTCCGCGCTGGATGATCGAGGACGAGGCCGAGCTGGACAGCTACTACGAGACCGAGATGCCAAGTGCGGCCACCCTGCCGCTGTTTGACGAGGCAAAGAAGCTGGGGATCGGCTTTTACCTTGGCTACGCCGAACTGACTGTTGAAAACGGGGTAAAGCGGCGGTTCAACACCTCGATCCTCGTGGACACGACCGGCACGATCATCGGCAAATACCGCAAGGTCCACCTGCCCGGCCATTCTAAACCTCAGCCCGGCCGCGACTTTCAGCACCTCGAAAAGCGGTACTTTGAGCCGGGCGACCTTGGCTTTCCGGTGTTTCGTGGCTTTGACGGGATCATGGGCATGGCGATCTGCAACGACCGCCGCTGGCCCGAAACCTACCGCGTCATGGGCCTGCAAGCGGTTGAGATGGTCATGCTGGGCTACAACACCCCCTTTGGCCATGTGGGCGTCCAGGCGATGGACAGCCTGACCCTGTTTCACAACCACCTGTCGATGCAGGCCGGGGCCTATCAGAACGCCACATGGGTCGTCGGAACCGCGAAATGCGGCAACGAAGAAGGCTCCAAGATGGGCGGTCAAAGCGTGATCATCGCCCCCTCGGGCGAAATCGTCGCAATGGCCTGCACGGTCGAGGATGAGGTGATCACCGCCCGCTGCGACCTTGATATGGGCCAGACCTACCGCGAGACGATCTTTGACTTTGCCGCCCATCGCCGCCCCGAACACTACGGCCTGATCGTAGAGCGCACCGGCGCCGTCCCACCGCCGGTTTAGTCCCGCCCCCCGATACCACGACAACAAAGGGGTCCTGCCCCGCCTTTTGGAGAACTGATTGATGACCAAGAAGATCATGTGCGCCTTTGGCACAGACATCGATTCCGTTGCCGGCTGGATCGGCTCTTATGGGGGGGGCGACAGCCCTTCTGACATCCAGCGCGGCATCTTTGCGACCGAGGTCGGCATCCCTCGTCTGCTGCGCCTGTTCAAGAAGTACGATATGCCGACCAGCTTCTTCATCCCCGGCCACAGCCTTGAGACCTTTCCCAAGGAGATGCAGATGATCGTGGATGCGGGCCACGAGGTTGGCGCACATGGCTATATGCACGAAAACCCTGTTGCGATGACCCCGACGCAGGAAGAGGCGGTTCTGGTCAAGTCGATCGAGCTGATCGAAAAGCTGACCGGAAAGGCCCCCAAGGGCTATGTGGCCCCCTGGTGGGAGATGTCGAATTCCACCGCCGCCCTGCTCCAGAAATACGGCTTTTCCTATGACCACAGCCAGGGGTATCGCGACTTTCAGCCGTTCTATGCCCGCGTCGGGGACGAGTGGAACGTGATCGACTATACCAAGACGGCGCAAGAGTGGATGCACCCCCTCAAGCATGGGCACGAAATCGACCTCGTCGATATCGCCGCCAACTGGTATGTGGACGACCTGCCCCCGATGATGTTCATGAAAAAGGCGCCCAACAGCCACGGCTTTGTCAATCCGCGCGATATCGAACAGATGTGGCGCGATCAGTTTGACTGGGTCTACCGGGAAATGGACTACGCCGTCTTTGCCTTTACCATCCACCCAGATGTGTCCGGCCGCCCGCAGGTTCTGCTGATGCTGGAGCGGTTGATCGAATATATCAACGGCCACGAGGGCTGCGAGTGGATGACCTTCGAGGCCATCGCCGACGACTTCCGCGCCCGCTATCCCTTTGAGGGCAAGGCCCGCCCCGAAGTGATCTGAGGACGGCGGAATGTGCGCCAGCTGCGGCTATCCGGCGGCACCGGGACATTGGACAGAGGCCGGGGCGGCAACCGCCCCGGACCGCCTGCGCGCCCGGTTTCGCCGGGCACAGGTGTTGGCGACGGCGCTGAAAGGCTCGGGCCTTTCTGCCTACGACGGGGGCCAGGTGCCCGGCATCCAGCTATCGACCCTGAGCGGCGCGCAGACGATTGTCCCCAACCTCGAAGCACTTTGGGTCGAGGCTGAACGCCTGACCGGCGCCCCCATCGATCCGCTGTCGCCACGGTTCCTGATCCCAAATGACTGAAACAGAAGGCCGATTGCGCCTGACGATCCTGGGCGGCTACCTAGGGTCGGGCAAGACGACGTGGCTGCGCCACCAGCTACACGCCGGGGCCTTTGGCCGCGTGCATGTGGTCGTGAACGAGGCGGCCGAAATCCCTGTGGATGATGCGCTGTTGGGCGGGGCCGAGGGGCCGACGGTGTTGGCAGGCGGCTGCGTTTGCTGCACGGCGGGGGCCGACCTGGTCAAGGCCCTGCGCCAGCTTTGCGATCGGCGCAGTCAAACCGCCGATCCGTCGCAACGTCTGGAACGGGTGATACTTGAGACCAGCGGGCTGGCCGACCCTGCCCCCATCGTCGCGCTGTTGCAGGCCGACCCGATCCTGACCCGCCATATCGTCATCTCGGACATCATCGTGGCGGTCGATGCGGCGCATGGGATTGCCCAACTTGCCGCCGAACCGCTGGGACGGCGGCAGGTCGAGGCGGCGGACCAGCTGATCGTGACCAAGCTGGACGCCGCAGACCCCGCAGAAGTTGCCCGGCTGCAACTGACCCTGCGAACGCTCAACCCCGGGGCAGCCTTGTCGGGGTCGGTCATGGGGTCTGCCACCACCCTGCCCGCCCCGCCCATTGGGACACGGCCAGCCGATCTCCCCGCCCTTGTCGGAGGCGAGCCCGTCCCGCTTTTGCCCATACGCCTGTCGCTTGGCCCCGATCCCGACTGGTCCGCGCTTGGCGTCTGGCTCTCGGCCCTGCTGCATGCGCGAGGGGATGAGATTGTGCGGGTGAAGGGCGTTGTCCGCACCCCGGCAGGCCGGCTCTTGTTGCAGACCGTGCGCAAGGTCGTGCAGCCCCCTGAAATTCTGCCTGTCGACGACAGTCGCGACGGGCTGGACAACGGGATCGTGGTGATCGGACGGGGCTTTGATCCGAACGATCTTCGTCTGTCGTTCCAAAACTTTACCGGGGTTTCCCAGTCCTGATCCGGGTGGCCTTAAACCCCCAGATGCGCAGTCAGACCGCCGTCCACCAGATAATCGCCACCGGTACAGAACCCCGCCTTGTCGCTGCACAGAAAGGCGATAAGGGCGCTTGTCTCTTCTACCGTCCCGACCCGACCGATGGGATGGGCGCGGCCAAAGCCTGCGATGGCCTCCTCGATGGATGCGTCCTCTCCCGCGATCTGCCGGGCCGAATACTCAAGCAGCGGGGTGCGCACCGACCCCGGGCTGATCGAGTTGACGCGGATGCCGTCACGGGCCGCGTCAACGGCCATCGCGCGGGTCATCGCGTGAACCCCGCCCTTGGAGGTCGCATAGGCCAGCACGTTGTTCTGATTGGCATGGCCCTGAACCGAGGACACATGCACCACCGCCCCACCGCCCCGCGCCTTGAGGTGGCGGTAGGCGAAATGTGTGGTCAGATAGCAAGAGGTCAGGTTGACCGCGATGGTCCGGGCAAAGTCAGCGGGGTCCGTCGTGGCGGCATCCCCATAGGTCTGGATCGCGGCTGCATTGACGAGGATGTCGATGCCTCCCGCTTCGGTTGCGCAGGCCTCGACCCAGGCCTCGACCTGCCCGGCATCCGACACATCGACGCGGGCAACCTGAAGCAGCAGACCTTCAGCCTCCTGCCGGGCCGCCGCATTCACAGCCTCGTCTATGCCGCAAAGATAGACCCGTGCCCCTTCGCGGGCGAAATGCAGGGCGGCCCCCAGTCCGATTCCGCTTGATCCGGTGACCAACGCGATCTTGCCGTCAAACTCAGTCATCTTTGGCAAACCTCCTGCACCCCTGAACACCTAGATACACCAGATGGCCATCAGGTCACGACCGGCTCTCGTCCAATATAGACGGTCTTGGCAAATTCACCGTTGCCGGGTTTCAATGACAGTAATGTAACAAGGGTGGGGGTGGGTGGTTTTGGCCTGTCCAAGACCTGCGCATCCCAAGGGGCAGCTAGATCAGGGCCATGTCGTTCCGACCAAGGAGGAAAGGTCCTTTAGTCCTTGCAGAACATATCGAACAGGATGTCGATGATCTGGCGCGAACGGTTATCGGTCAGGCTGTAGTAGATCGCCTTGCCATCGCGCCGGGGGGTGACCAGCCCTTCAAGACGCAGACGGGCCAACTGTTGGGAGACGGCGGCCTGGCGGGATGACAACAGCTCTTCCAGTTCGGTCACACTTTTTTCGCCTGTCACCAGATGGCACAGGATCATCAATCTTCCTTCATGGCTAAGCGCCTTGAGGAAATTAGATGCCTCGGTCGCACTCGACATCATCTTGTCGAGTTCGGTCTCTGACAATCGAAGATCGTTGACTGCTGTGCCCACGAGTCGATGCCTCTCAAATTGGCCCATCGTCTATAAATTGCCCATAAACTTCCTTTGACGATCTTGAAATGGGGTTTTTGGACCCGCAGTCAAGGCGTGTCCGATTTGCACTGACCTAGCCATCTGCCTGTGCTGCAGTTTCGATCCCTGCCCGATCGAAAAGCACAACTAACAGGCCCCAGAAAAAATCTTCGCCCGGATATCCCTCGATCCGGCCCGTCTCGACACCGTCCAAAAGAAGAACGAATGTCGGGGTAAAGGTCACTTTACGCTGTAAGAATACATCCGCCGGCACCGAGTCGTCAATCTGGAGCCGGACAAGCGGCGCGACCATCCCCTCAGCACTTAGCGGATAGATATCGGCGATCTCGTCATTCCAACGGGCACACCACATGCAGCCCGCCTCTTCGAACATGACAAGCTGCGCCTGCGCCAAGGCGGCGGTTGCGGACAGCATCAAAGCAAGGGCTGCGGCAGCCAATCTGATCATTATTCCCTCACAGCTGATTGACGGCACAATATTCATATACAATAATTCGAATATATGAACTTTTCAAGGAGCCTGTCGTGCTAGAGATTTCCTATGTCGGCGCAGCACTTGCGGGACTCCTGTCGTTCTTTACCCCCTGCATCCTGCCGATGGTGCCGTTCTACCTGTGCTATATGGCCGGAATATCGATGACCGAGCTTCGGGGTTCTGACAAGATCGCGCCGGGGGTGCAGAAGCAACTTGTGCTGTCGGCCATCGCCTTTGCCCTCGGCGTGACCTCGATATTTGTGCTGCTGGGGCTAGGGGCCACCGCCCTTGGACAGGCCTTTGCCCAGTTGAAAGAGCCGCTGTCCTATGTGGCCGCCGCTGTCCTGTTCATCTTTGGCCTGCATTTTCTGGGGGTGATCCGCATTCCCCTCCTATACCGCGAGGCGCGGATCGATTCGACCGTTGCCCCGACCTCGATCGCCGGTGCCTATGTCATGGGCCTTGCCTTTGGCTTTGGCTGGACACCTTGCGTCGGACCGGCGCTCGCCTCGATCCTGATGATTGCAAGCGGGATGGGCGACCTTTGGCAGGGCGGGCTCTTGCTTTTGGTCTATGGCCTGGCCATGACCCTGCCCTTTGTTGTTGCGGCCCTGTTCGCCCGACCGTTTTTGGGCTGGATGGCCCGGAACCGGCAATACCTTGGCCTCGTCGAAAAGGTGATGGGCGTCATGCTGATCGTCTTTGCCATTCTGATCGCAACCAACACCGTCAACTACATCGCCCAATGGCTGATCGAGACCTTTCCGGTCTTTACCCGCCTTGGCTGAACCCTAGGGAGGACCACCGAATGCACCGCCTGCTCCTGACCATCACGGCCCTGATCTGGGCCGCCGCAAGTAGCGCCGCCACCCTTGGCGACGACGGCCTGCACAAGACCGACTGGATGCGCGACACCTTCCGCGATCTGCGCGAGGACCTGGCCGAGGCCAATGACCTCGGGCTTCGCCTGATGGTCCTCGTCGAACAACGTGGCTGCATCTACTGTACCCAGATGCACGAAGAGGTGTTTCCCACCCCCGCCATCGACGCCTACATCCGCGAGAACTTCTTTGTCGTGCAGATAAACATGTTCGGCGACATCGAGGTGACCGACTTTGACGGCACTGTCCTGAGCGAGAAGGACATGGTCCAGCACTGGGGCGTTTTCTTCACGCCGACGATTCTGTTTTATCCGCCCGAAGTGCCCGAAGGGGCCTCTGGACAGCAGGCGGCGGCTGTTGTGATGCCCGGCGCGTTTGGCCGCTCCACCACCTTCAACATGCTGAACTGGATCGTCGCAGAGGGCTACCTTGGGGACGAGAATTTCCAGAAATATCATGCCCGTATGCTGGAGCAGGATGGCCTGCTTGAATGATCTGACCGGTGGCTGACAAATAAAACATTCAAAATTTTGCATTGGTTGTTGTCAGCTGCGCAGTTTGTGTCCTATCGTATACACAAATTCGAATATGAACGAGGGAGGAGAGATGACCCGTTTTGCACTCTCGGCGACGATTGTCGCCCTAATGAGCACAGCGGCCGTAGCAGAGGATGTCGCCCCTAGCGATGTCGCTTATGATGACTACGGTGCAATTGCCCAATCCTTGACGGGGGTCGCTGGCGACCCCGCCGAAGGGCTTCGGGTGATGGAAACCCGGTCTGCCGGTAACTGCGTGGCCTGTCACCAGGTCAGCGTTAGCACGGCGGCCTTTCAGGGCAACGTAGGGCCGTCGCTGGACGGTGTGGCCGATCGTTGGGATGTCGATCAGCTTCGGGGCCTGGTGGCCAATGCCAAGATGGTTTTCCCCGATACGGTGATGCCGTCGTTCTACCGCGTCAGTGGCTACATTCGCCCCGGCGACGCCTTTACCGGCAAGGCCGCGGGCGAGCTTTCGCCTCTGCTGACCGCTCAGCAGATCGAAGACGTGGTCGCCTATCTGCAAACCCTGTCCGAATAGACGATACGAGGAAGGATACAGGATGACATTCAATCGTAGACAAGCCCTGGTGATGTCCATGGGAGCAGCCGCAGCAGCGGTCCTGCCCCTCCGGCTCTCAGCGGCGATCGAAGACAATATCGCAGCCTTCACCGGCGGCGCAGAAATCGGCGAAGGTGGCATCACGCTCACCGCCCCCGAAATCGCTGAAAACGGCAACACTGTCCCGGTATCGGTCAGCGCCCCAGGTGCGACGGCCATCATGATCCTGGCGGCAGGCAACCCCACTCCAGCTGTCGGGATCTTCCACTTTGGTCCCCTTGCCGGCGCGCAATCGGCCTCCACCCGTATCCGGTTGGCTGGCACTCAGGACGTCATCGCCATCGCACAGATGCCCGACGGCTCATTCGTTCAGGCCTCGCAAGAGGTGAAGGTCACGATCGGCGGCTGCGGCGGCTGATAAGGGAGAACAGACAGATGGCAGACAACGTAACCCCCCGCATTCGCGTCCCTCGTGAGGCAGCCGCCGGCGAGGTGATCGAGATCAAGACACTGATCAGCCACCAGATGGAGTCTGGTCAGCGTCGGGACGGTGATGGCAACATCATCCCCCGCTCGATCATCAACCGCTTCGTGTGCGATTTTAATGGCGAAACCGTCATCGACGTGACGCTCGAGCCCGCGATTTCCACAAACCCCTATTTCGAATTTACGGCGACCGTGCCGGAATCGGGGACCTTTACCTTCACCTGGTACGACGATGACGGGTCCGTCTACACCGATACCAAAGAGATCACGGTCAGCTGATCCGCGACGTCCAGAGGGAGGGATAACCATGAGAAAAGTGCTTCAAAGGACCGTCGCCGCCATGGCCCTGGGTTCCATTGCCTCGATTGCAATGGCCCAGGATGATGGCGCTGACCTGGTCATCAACGGCGAGATCGAGATTACCGTCCGGGCCCCGGCCCCCGCTCATATGGGCGATACGGGCATCGACACGATCCTGTCAGGCTGGGTCTTCCGGTCAGACGAGACCCGTCAGCTTGAGATGGACGATTTTGACAACCCGGCCTTCCTGGCCGTTGACCAGGGCATCGAGGCCTGGAACACCGTCGAGGGGACAGAGGGCAAATCCTGCGCCACCTGCCACGGCGATGTAGAGGAAAGCATGGCCGGCGTCCGCGCCGTCTACCCCCGCTGGAACGAAGAGGCCGGCGAAGTCCGCACATTGGCCGGTCAGATCAACGACTGCCGGACCAACCAGATGGGCGCTGATGCCTATGCCTACGACAAATCCGACATGACGGCGATGGAAGCCCTCATTTCGGTCCAGTCGCGCGGCATGCCCGTCAACGTGGCCATCGACGGCCCCGCAGCCGACGCATGGGCGCAAGGGCAAGAGCTGTACTACACCCGGTTTGGTCAGTTGGAGCTGAGCTGTGCCAACTGCCATGAGGAGAACTACGGCAACTACATCCGCGCCGACCACCTCAGCCAGGGCCAGATCAACGGCTTTCCCACCTACCGGCTGAAGAATGCGGGCCTGGTGCAGACCCACAACCGCTTCCGTGGTTGTATCCGCGACACCCGGGCCGAGACTTTTGCAGTCGGCTCGCCCGAGTTCGTGGCGCTGGAGCTTTATGTGGCAAGCCGTGGCAACGGTCTGTCCGTCGAAGGCCCCTCCGTCCGTCCCTGATCCTCCCAAGACCCGCGCCAGACAATCGGCGCGGGTTTTTTCGCCCCTAAATATTCAATTTATGGAATGCGTATCGGAACCCGCCATGATCTCGCGTCGTGATTTTCTGCAGGCCAGCATGGCCGCATCCGCAATAGTCGGAGCCTCTGGCTTTGGCCAATGGGGCCGGCTTGCCGCCCAGCAGGCCCTGACCCAGGACCAGCTTCTTCAGTTCGAGACCTTTGGCAACGTCTCGCTGATCCACCTGACCGACCTTCACGCCCAGCTTAAACCGATCTGGTTCCGCGAGCCCGAGATCAACATCGGCATGGGCGACAATCGCGGTGCGGTCCCCCATGTGACCGGCGCCGATTTCCGCCGCCTCTACGGCATCGACGATGGCAGCGCCTCGCACTACGCCCTGACCTACGACGATTTCGCAGCCCTCGGCCAAACCTATGGCAAGATGGGCGGGATCGACCGCGTTGCCACTGTCGTCAACGCGATCCGGGCCGACCGTCCCGACGCCCTGTTCCTGGACGGCGGCGATACCTGGCACGGCTCTCTGCCCTGCTACAAGACGGAAGGGCAGGACGTGGTCAACGTCATGAATGCCCTGCGCCCCGACGCGATGACATTCCATTGGGAATTTACCCTTGGCTCTGACCGGGTCCGCGAGATCATCGGCGACCTGCCGTTCGATGCCCTCGGCCAGAACATCTTTGACGCCGAATGGGATGAACCCAGCGAGGATTTCAAACCCTATTCGTTCTTTGAGCGGGGCGGGGTCAAGATCGCCGTCATCGGTCAGGCCTTCCCCTATATGCCTATCGCCAACCCCGGCTGGATGTTCCCCGAGTATTCCTTTGGAATCCGGGACGAGCGGATGCAGGAGATGGTCGATGAGGTTCGCGGCATGGGCGCCGAACTCGTCGTCTGCCTAAGCCACAACGGCTTTGACGTGGACAAGAAGATGGCCAGCCGCGTGCAGGGCATCGACGTGATCCTTGCCGGACACACCCATGACGCCCTGCCCGAGCCTGTGTTGGTGGGCGAGACGATCATCATCGCCTCTGGTTCGAACGGGAAATTCATCAGCCGGGTTGATCTGGACGTCCGCGACGGCCGCATGATGGGTTTCCGGCACAAGCTGATCCCGATCTTCGCCGATGTGATCGCTCCCGACGCTGAGGTGACCGCCTTGGTCGAGGCAGAGCATGCCCCCTTTGCCGACGAAATGGCCGAGGTGATCGGCACAACAGACGCCGACACGCTTTTGTATCGGCGCGGCAACTTCAACGGATCCTGGGACGATCTGATCTGCGATGCGCTGATCAGCGAACGAGAGGCCGACATCGCCATGTCCCCCGGCGTCCGCTGGGGCCCGTCGATCATGCCGGGGCAAGACATCACCCGCGAGGACATCTGGAACGTCACGTCTATGACCTACGGCAAGGCCTATCGGACTGAAATGACAGGCGAGTTCATCCACACGATCCTTGAGGACGTGGCCGACAACCTGTTCAACCCCGACCCCTACTACCAGCAGGGCGGCGACATGGTCCGTCTGGGTGGCCTTGGCTACACCATTGACGTCAACCAGCCGATCGGCAGCCGGATTTCCGGCCTGACCATGCTAAAGACAGGGGAAACGCTTGATCCGGCCAGCACCTATGTGGTCGCCGGATGGGCCAGCGTGAACCAGGCCACCGAAGGCCCCCAGATCTGGGACGTCGTCGAAAACCACATTCGCAAACAGGACACAGTCAGCGTGGCCCCCAACACGTCCGTCAAGGTCGTGGGTGCCTGAGCGTAGCAGAGGAGGGATCACATCATGAAGGATCCATTGGTACAATTGTACAAAGGGGCAAAGCCCTCGCGCCGGAACTTTCTGGCCGGGGCGCTGGCCGCTGGCGGCGCCACCGTCGGCGCGACCATGGCCAAGGGGCAAGCCGCCCCCGACCCCGCCATCACCGAGAAACAGCCCTGGGCGCAGTTCCTGGGCGAGGGCGTCGACGCCAATCCCTATGGCGTCCCGTCCGAGTTTGAGGCCCACGTCGTGCGCCGCAACGTGCCCTGGCTGACCGCCGATGCGGTCAGTTCGGTCAATTTCACGCCTTTGCACGAGATGGACGGCATCATCACCCCCAGCGGGCTGTGCTTTGAGCGGCATCACGGCGGCATCGCCGAGGTCGACCCGGCCCAGCATCGCCTGATGATCAATGGCCTCGTCGACAACCCGCTGGTCTTTACAATGCAGGACCTGATGCGGTTTCCGCGTGAAAACCACGTCTATTTCCTGGAATGCGCTGCCAACTCCGGCATGGAATGGGCGGGTGCCCAGCTTAATGGCTGCCAGTTCACCCACGGCATGATCCACAACGTCATGTATACCGGTGTCCCGCTGCGCCTCCTTCTTGAAGAGGCAGGCGTCAAGACGACAGGAAAATGGCTGCTCGCCGAAGGCGCGGATGCCAGCGGCATGACGCGCTCCATCCCGATGGAAAAGGCACTCGACGATTGTCTTGTCGCCTTCAAGATGAACGGAGAGGCGCTGCGTCCCGAACAGGGCTATCCCGTGCGCCTGGTTGTCCCCGGCTGGGAAGGCAACATGTGGGTCAAGTGGTTGCGCCGCCTAGAAGTGGGCGATCAGCCCTGGCATCACCGCGAAGAAACGTCCAAATACACCGACCTTCTGGCCGATGGTCAGGCCCGCCGGTTCACCTGGGAGATGGACGCAAAGTCGGTCATCACCAACCCCAGCCCGCAGGCCCCCATCACCCACGGTCCCGGCCCCATGGTTCTGACCGGTGTGGCCTGGTCCGGCCGCGGCACCATCCCGCGTGTCGATGTCACCATAGACGGTGGCATCACCTGGCATCAGGCCCGGATGTCCGGCCCGTCGTTCACCAAGTCGATGCATCGGTTCTACTACGACTTTGACTGGGACGGACGCCCGATGCTCCTGCAAAGCCGGGCGCATGATTCAACTGGCTACGTTCAGCCGACCAAGGATCAGCTGCGCGAGATCCGGGGCGAGAACTCCATCTATCACAACAACGGTATCCAGACCTGGGCGGTAAACGAGCGGGGAGAGGCGGAAAATGTCGAGATTTCTTAAGATAATGGCCCCCGCCGGGCTCGGAACGGCATCAGTACTGGCCATGGCCTATGTTCTGGCGGATCAGTTTGTGTCCGACATCCCCGGTTTTGCCCGCGTGACGATGGTGCAATCTGCCGACGCGCAGGAGACGCCCGAGGCAGCACCCGAGGCTGTCGTCGTTGCCGTGGCTGCAACCGAAGAAATGGCCCCTGCCCGTCCGGGTGGCTTTGGTCTGGGCCGGACCGCCCTGCCCGAGGAAATCTCGGCATGGGACATCGACGTGCGGCCCGACGGGCTGGGCCTGCCCGTTGGCAGCGGTGACGTCTGGACCGGTGAAGAGGTGTTTGTCGAAAACTGCGCCGTCTGCCACGGCGACTTTGGCGAGGCTGTCGGCCGCTGGCCGGTTCTTGCCGGTGGTCGTGACACCCTGACCCGCGAAGACCCGGTCAAGACCATCGGGTCCTATTGGCCATATCTTTCAACGGTCTACGACTACATCAACCGGGCGATGCCTTTTGGGTATGCTCAGTCGCTTGAACCCGACGATATCTACGCCATCACCGCCTACCTGCTTTACGTCAATGACATCGTTGGCGACGATTTCGAACTGTCGAACGAGAACTTCCTCGACGTCGAAATGCCCAACGCCGACAACTTCTTCATGGACGATAGGGCCGATGTAGAACTGCCGCTGTTCAGCACAGAGCCTTGCATGGAAGGCTGCAAAGCCTCGGTCGAGATCACGATGCACGCCAGCGTCCTCGACGTGACGCCCGATACCGAAGAGGACACCGCCAGCGCGACACCCGCCGTGGCTGAAGTGGCCACCACAGAAGTCGTCGCCGACGTCGTCGCCGAAGAAGCGCCTGCCGAAGCACCGGCTGCCGAGGTAGTACAGGCCGCCGTGCCCGATCCGGCACTGGTCGCAGCTGGCGAAGGCGTCTTCCGTGCTTGCCGGGCGTGCCACCAGGTTGGCGAAGGTGCAACAAACCGCTCTGGCCCACATCTGAACGGTGTGGTTGGTCGGGTCATCGGCTCGGTCGACGGTTTCCGCTACTCGAACGGGTTTGCCGAAGCAGCCAGCGCAGGCACCGTCTGGACCGAAGTGTCGCTCGCCGCCTTCCTTGCAGACCCTCGCGGGGCAATGCCGGGCACCAAGATGTCCTTCCGGGGCATCAGCAACGAGGCCGACATCGCAGCCATGATCGCCTATCTGGAGAGCTTTGGAGGCTAGGATGCGCGCTTCTGAACTGATGATGTCTCTTTTTTTGTTGGCGGCGGCCGGTATGGCCGCCGCTGATCAAGGCGGGGATCCAGAACTTGGCGCAGAAGTGTATCGTCAGTGCTCTGGTTGCCACCAAATTGGGGAAGGCGCGGTCAATCGCGTCGGCCCGCATCTGAACGGTGTGTTTGACCGCCCTGCCGGTCAGGTCGAAGGTTACCGCTACTCCGACGCCTTGCAACGGGCGGCCGCAGGGGGGATGGTCTGGAACCATGAAACCCTTGACCAATTCCTGAAGGACCCCCGCAGCCTGATCAGCCGCACCAGGATGAGCTATCGTGGCCTTGCCAATCAGGCTGACAGGGACAACCTGCTCGCATACCTCCGGATTTATTCCGACAGTCCAGCCGACATTCCAGAAGCCGCGCCGACGTCAGCAGCGATGGACCATTCTGTCGCTCCGGAAGTTCTCGCCATCGTCGGAGACCCTGCTTATGGAGAATACCTTTCCGGCGAATGCACCTCATGCCACCAGGCCAATGGAGAAGCCTCGGGCATACCCTCAATCACGCGATGGCCAACGGAGGATTTCGTCATCGCGATGCATGCCTACAAAGAGGGGATCCGCCCCCACCCGGTCATGCAAATGATGGCCAGCCGGCTGTCTGACGAGGAGATCGCGGCCCTGGCCGCGTTCTTTCAAGACGTAGACTAAGAAAAAATAACGGGAGGATACCATGTCATTTAATAGAAGAACGTTCCTCGGAACCGCCACGGCGACAGCTGCAGCCCTTGCAGCGCCGATGGTGATGGCGGCAGGCCACGGCAGGCCTCGTGTCGTCGTTGTCGGCGGCGGCGCGGGCGGCGCTACAGCCGCCCGCTACATCGCCAAAGACAGCGCCGGCGAGATCGACGTTACCCTGATCGAACCAAGCCGCAGTTACTATACTTGCTTCTTCTCGAACCTATACCTTGGCGGCTTCCGTGAAATGTCGTCACTTGGTCACAGCTATGGTGGCCTGGCTTCCGAGTATGGGATCAACGTGGTCCACGATTGGGCTGTCGGTGTCGACCGCGATGCCAAGACTGTCGCCCTCGCAGGTGGCGGTTCCGTAGGCTATGATCGCCTGATCCTGTCGCCCGGCATCGACTTTGTCGACGGCGCCGTCGAAGGCTGGGACTTGTCTGCCCAAAACGCCATGCCACATGCCTACAAGGCTGGTTCGCAGACCGAATTGCTGCGTGCCCAGATCCTTGCAATGCCACAGGGTGGAACCTTTGCGATGGTGGCCCCGCCCAATCCCTACCGGTGTCCCCCCGGCCCCTATGAGCGGGTTTCGATGGTCGCCCATACGCTCCGAGAGATAAACCCAACCGCCAAGATCCTTGTCGCCGACCCGAAGGACAAGTTCTCGAAGCAGGGCCTCTTCGAGGAGGGTTGGGCCAAGCACTACGGCGGTATGATCGAATGGATCGGATCGGACTTTGGTGGTGGAAACGTTTCCGTTGACCCTGCCGCGATGACCCTCAGCATTGATGGCGAAGTGACCAAAGTCGATGTCTGCAACGTCATTCCAGCCATGAAAGCCGGGCGGATCGCGGAGCTAGCCGGTGTGACCGAAGGCAACTGGGCCCCGGTCCACGCCGCCGACATGTCATCCCGGATTGATCCCAACATTCACATCCTTGGCGACGCCTCGGCGCAGGGAGACATGCCCAAGTCCGGCTTCTCGGCCAACTCGCAGGCGAAGGTCTGTGCCAACGCCGTTCGCGGTGCTTTGACTGGCTCTACCGTGTTCCCGGCCCGGTTTGCCAACACCTGCTGGTCGCTGATTGACACCGATGATGGTGTCAAGGTCGGTGCCACCTATGAGGCGACTGAGGAAAAGATCGCAAAGGTCGACGGATTTATCAGCGAAACCGGCGAAAGCGCCGACGTCCGTGCAGCCACCTATCAAGAATCGATCGGTTGGTATGACGGCATCACGTCGGACATGTTTGGCTAAGGTAACGGTTGGGACCAGGCCTGATCTGGATCAAGGCCTAATCCCAATGGTGCAACTATACTGCCAAGTTAGTTGGCCGGAATACGAGACCTGTCCGCAAATGTAGCAAGTTGCTTACAAGAGTCCTGCGAAGGCGCGCAAATTCGCGCTGTCGCATTCAACTCCGGGCGGCACATGTTGCGCCAGGACACTTCGTCCGGCCTTAAGTTTGAGGGCCGGACCCGTGGCTCCGGCCTCTGACACAGCGCCAGTCCGGCGCAGACAAAGGGAAGAGACCAATGATGAGACCAACCCTGATTGCAGCCGCATTTCTGGCTGCCGCAACCGCGACGTCCGCAACCGCCCAAGAGGCGATCACCCATGCTTTCGATGGCTCGTTCGAGGATGCCACCTTTGCGGTGGAAAGTGCCATCATCGGGCGCGGCCTGGTCATCGACTATGTCAGCCACACCGGTGAGATGCTGAACCGAACCAGCGCGGACGTCGGCAGCGACATTGTCATCTTTGACGCGGCCGACATCTTTTTGTTCTGTTCGGCCAGCCTGTCGCGCGAAGTGATGGAGGCCGATCCCATGAACATCGCTCATTGCCCCTACGCCATTTTCGTGGCGGACCGGGACGGCGAGGTGATGGTCGGTTATCGCAGCTATCCTGAGGGGGCCATGCAGGCCGTCCAGTCGCTGCTGGAGGACATCTTGCAGGAGGCGGTTGGTGGCTGATTTGAGTGTGAACTACGATGGTCTGTTTCAGGCCCAACTGGACCGGCTGCGAGACGACGGAGATTACCGCGTCTTTGCCGATCTTGAGAGGCACCGGGGGGCGTTCCCCCGGGCCACTGCCCACAACGGCGATGGCCAAAGCGAGGTGACGGTCTGGTGTTCCAACGACTACCTTGGCATGGGCCAGCACCCCGCAGTGCTCGCCGCGATGCACGAGGCCCTTGATACCGTCGGCGCAGGCGCGGGTGGGACACGCAATATCTCGGGCACCACGCATCAGCATGTGCTGCTGGAACAGGAGCTGGCCGACCTGCATGGCAAGGAGGCCGCCCTTTTGTTCACTTCGGGCTATGTCTCCAACTGGGCCAGCCTTGGCACCCTTGCCGCCCGTATCCCCGATTGTCTGGTCCTGTCGGACGCCCTGAACCACGCCAGCATGATCGAAGGCATCCGCCATTCCCGGGCCGAGCGTCAGATATGGAAGCACAACGACCTCGCCGACCTCGAGGCCAAGTTGGCCGCCCAGCCGCTAGACCGGCCCAAGCTGATTGCCTTTGAAAGCGTCTATTCGATGGACGGCGATATCGCCCCCATCGAAGGCATCTGTGACCTGGCCGAGCGTTACAACGCCCTGACCTACCTGGACGAGGTCCACGCCGTCGGCCTCTACGGCCAGCGCGGCGGCGGCATCAGCGAACGCGACGGTCTGGCCCATCGGATCGACGTGATCGAAGGGACGCTGGGCAAGGCCTTTGGCGTCATGGGCGGCTACATCACCGCCAGTGCCGCGCTGTGTGATTTCGTCCGGTCCTTCTCGAGCGGGCTGATCTTCACCACCGCCCTGCCCCCGGCTGTTGCCGCCGGTGCCCGGGCCTCGATCCGCCACCTCAAGCATAGCCAGGACGAGCGGGCGGCCCAAAAGGCCCGCGTGGCCGAAGTTCGCGCCCGCCTGGACGAGATCGGGATCCCCCATCTGAACAACGACAGCCACATCATCCCGGTGATCGTCGGCGATCCGGTCAAGTGCAAGTATATCGCCGATGTGCTGATGCAGGACTACGGGATCTACATCCAGCCGATCAACTATCCTACCGTTCCCAAAGGGACTGAAAGGCTGCGGATCACGCCTTCGCCGGTCCATAGCCAGGCCGACATCGATCACCTTGTCGGGGCCTTGCGGACGCTTTGGGCCCAATGTCAGCTGGCCCGGCTGCCGATGGCGGCCCAGTAGGCGCAACGGTTCTGGCCAGCCCGTCGCCGGCCAGAACGTAAAAGGTGGGCGGTCAGCCCATGGCCGGCCCGAAGGCAAACGGTGTCCGGTCAGCCCATGGCTGGCCGGAACACGAACCCTTCACCTGCCGTCTCAACATGGCCAATCCCGCCGCCTGGTAGGTGGAAGCCGATCACCGGCATCTGGCTGCTTGCCAGATCCGCGATCAGCCCGGCGCGGGTTTGCGCCCCCATGTCCTGATCCTGATCCGATCCTGAGTGCCAGGCCGGTCTTGCAAAGGCCAGGTGGTGGTTGGCAATGCAATCGCCCAGCACCATCACGGCGTCGCTGTCCTCACCGATGATGTAGGACATGTGCCCCGGCGTGTGACCCGCGGTCAGCCGCGCCCCAACGCCCGGTAGCACCTCTTGCCCGTCCTCGATCAGGTTGATCTGGTCAACCAGCAACCCAAGCCGGTTTTGCGCACCGACGGCAAAGACAACCCGTTCCTCGTTGATCGTGGAAACGGTGTCGGGATCGGTCCAGTAGTCCCACTCCGCCCGGCCGATATGGAAAGCAGCGTTGGGAAAGGCAATGTCGGCAAAGTCGTCAAGCAGGCCCCACAGGTGGTCGGGATGGGCATGGGTAAAGACGACGTCGGTAATGTCCTCATACCCGACGCCAAGTGCGGCCATGGCATCGGGCAGCTTTCCGGCCGAAGGCATGAATTCGGTGCCTGACCCTGCGTCGAACAGGACAACCCGGTCCCCTTGACGCAGCAGGGTCAGGTTGCATTCAGGCGTCAGGGTGTCACCGTCGAGGCCGTAATCGGCAAGGATCCTATGCGCCTCATCCACAGGGACATCCGACAGGATCATGCCGGTCGGAAGGACCAGCCCACCGTCGCTGACAGTGTCGATCGTGGCGGCCCCAATGGTCAGCGAGGTCTGGGCAAAGGCCCAGCGCGGGACAATCCCGCCCATGACCGCCGCAGTGCCACCCTGCATCAGGGTTCTACGTGTGATCCGCATCGAGGTCTCCTCCCATATTCATCAAAATGAATATATAGGATGCCCCGGGCAAGGAAAGCAAAAACCGATGCCTATTCGGCCGGGGCAAAGCCCTCGATCAATTGGCGCAGGCCCAGTGCCGCCCCCGCAATGATGGCAAGCACAGTGACGGGGGCCGACCATGCCAACACCGAAAAGGCCGACAGCCCCTGCCCGATGCTGCACCCGATGGCCACTACGGCACCAACCCCCATGAGGGCGGCCCCAAGGATCTGGCGGCGCAATTCCCTTGGGTCTTCGCAGGCCTCCCAACGGAAATGGCCCTTGATCAAGCTGCCCGCAAAGGCGCCGATCCAGACCCCGACGACGGACCCCACCCCAAACGACAGGCTGCGCCCGGACGCCGTCATGCTGTACATGATCGCTTCGCCCAGCGGGGCGGCAAAGGTATGGGCCACAACCGGCGTCCCTTCGAACCCGGTCGAGGCCATCCACTGCGTCCCCCACCAGGCCGATACCACCGCAAGGCCCGGCAGGGCGCCCCAGAAGATCATCGCCGGGGCAGCCCGGAACCGGGCCGAGGACAAAGCCACCAGGATGACAAGGGCGCCGATGGCCAGCCCGATCATCGTCACCGATTGCCCGGTCCACGCCCCCAGAGACTGGGCAATACCAGGCAGCGCCCCTTCGGCCGGTCGGGTCGGAAAGGCCAGAACCCGCAGATAGGCGAGCGGCCCCGAAATCGTGGCCAGGGCCGCGATCCCCATGACCAGCACGATGACGAAGCTACGCAAATCGCCACCGCCAAGACGGGCAAGCGCGCCGAACCCGCAATTCCCAGCCATCGCCATGCCATAGCCAAAGACAAGGCCACCCAGAACGCTGGCCAGAGGCGACCATGCCAGCGACAGGTAGACGGTCTGGGCAGGGTCCAGCTGACCCGTCGCGATCAGCCCAAAGGTGCCAAGGATGGCCACACCGATGGCAATCCCCCACATGCGAAGCCGCAGGTCGTCAAGGCCGTAAAGCCAGTCCTCGATCGCGCCCATCGTGCAGAAACGGCCCAACCGGGCGGAAAGGCCCAGAAGTACGCCGCCAAACAGGCCGATGCCTGCGACGATCAGGTATTCGCTCTCGGCGGCAAACCATTGGGTCAGCATATTTTCCTCCCTTAGCCCGCGCCCCCTCTCCCAAAGTGCGCAGGTCATTGCGACAGCGGCGAACCGTCGCAGAGCGGAGTATTTGCCCGCCAAGGCCCAAGGTCAAGCGCAAGGTTAAGCGGGGTGCGTCCCCTGCCTGTGGCCAAGGCCGGCGATCACGCCGCGCAATTCGGCCAGGCCACGCAGTCGCCCGATCATGGGATAGCCGGGGATCAGGTCGCGCCCGATGTCCGACAACAGGTCATGGCCGTGATCGGGGCGGAAGGGGATGGCGTCGTCGGCCCGCCCTTCGGCACGCCTGCGGCCTTCTTCCTCAAGCAGAACCGCGATCAGGGCGACCATATCGGTATCGCCCTCCAGATGCGCCGCCTCTTCAAAGCTGCCATCAGCCTCTTTGGCGACGTTTCTCAGGTGGGCAAAGTGGATGCGGGGGGCGACCGACCGGGCGATGGCAGGGACATCGTTGTCCGGATGCGCGCCCAGCGATCCCGAACACAGGGTGATGCCGTTGGCAGGCGCGTCCACCGCGTTCAGAACCCAAGCAAGGTCTTCGCCCGTGGACACGATACGTGGCAGACCCAGTATGTCACGGGGCGGATCATCAGGGTGGACGCACATCCGCACGCCCAGCTCTTGTGCTGTAGGGATCACCTCTTGCAGGAACCGCTTGTAGTTGGCCCGCAGCTCTTCCCGGCCGATCCCCTCGTAGCCCGCCAGCGCGGTGCGCAGCCCTGCCACGCTGTAGCGGTCAAACGCCCCCGGCAATCCCGCCATGATCGAGGCCAAAAGGGCGTCGCGGTCGGCCTCGCTGGCCTGCTGAAACCAGATGGCCGCCTTGGCCCGCACCTCGGGCAAGTAGTCCTCTTCGGCCCCTTCGCGACCCAGCATGTGGATTTCAAACGCCGCCATCCGTGGGGCCGAGAAGCGCAGGCATTGCCCGCCGCGTGCAACCGGCGCGGTCAGGTCGGTGCGCGTCCAGTCCAGAAGCGGCATGAAGTTGTAGCAGACACGGTCGACCCCTTCGGCAGCCAGATTGGCCAGCGATTGCCGGTAGTTGGCAAACAGCGTCGACAGATCGCCCTCGCCCCGCTTGATCCGTTCGTGGATCGGCAAGCTTTCCACCACCACCCAGTCAAAGCCAGCCCCGCGCACCTGCGCTTGGCGCGTTCCGATCGCCTCGCGCGACCAGACCTCGCCATAGGGGATGTCATGCAGGGCGGTGACAATGCCGGTGGCCCCGGTCTGGGCGACCTCGGGCAGGGTGATCTTGTCGAACTCGCCGTACCAACGCCAGCTTTCGATCATGTCGATGTCTCCGTCATTTGAGCTGCCGCTTTGCGCGCTCCGACCTGCCACAGGAGGGTCGCTGCAGTCGTCACAGGCCCCTCCAGTTTGCTGGCAATCGCCTCGGGGAAAATCTGGGGCAGCCCAAGCAGCGCCTTGACCCGCGCCTGGGGCGTTGGTGTCGCGTCACAGACCCTGCGCAGTTCCACTGCCATCGGGTCCTTAACCTCGATCGGTTGCCCCGCCTCGTCCACACCGCCGACGTAGCGCATCCAGGCCGCGACGGCGAGGCAGAGGCCGGGCGACGGGCGACCAGCGGTAAAGTTGGTCTCAAGCGTTCCCAAAATCCTTTGCGGCAGTTTTTGGCTGCCATCCATCGCGATCTGCCAGGTCCGGTGCCGGATTGCCGGATTGGCATATCGGTCGAACAGGGCTGTGGCATAGTCCGTCAGGCTGACCCCCTCGGGCGCATCGACAGCGGGCGCGATCTCGTCCGCCCAAAGGCCCCGGACATAGCCGGCAAAGACGGGGTCGGCGACGGTGTCTGAAATCGTTTCATGCCCGCCAAGATATCCCAGATAGGCAAGCGCCGAATGGGTGCCGTTCAGCATCTTGAGCTTCATATGTTCGTATGGCGTCACATCGGGCACCATCTCGACCCCGGCAGCAGCAAGGTCGGGTCGGATGCCACCGACAAAGTCATCCTCGACCACCCATTGCCGGAACGGCTCGCAAAACACCGGTGCGGCGTCGAAATGCCCGGTGGCTTTGGCCAGCCGGTCGATGTCGGCTGTGGTCGTGGCAGGCGTGATCCGGTCGACCATGGTCGAGGGGAACCGGCACTCCGCCGCGATCCAGTCGGCCAAGGTCGGGTCAATCCGACGGGCCAGATCAAGCACGACGCCGCGCAGCATCTTGCCGTTCTCAGGCAGGTTGTCACAGATCAGCACCGTGAAGGGGGGCACCCCGGCGAGCCGCCTCCGATCCAGCGCCCGCACCAGAAATCCGGGGGCAGAGACGGGCAACGGCGCGGTCAGATCGTGGACAATGTCGGGGTGGTCAAACATCAGCCGCCCGGTGGACGGCTCGTGGCAGTACCCCTTCTCGGTCACGGTCAGCGAGACGATCCGAATGGCCGGGTCAGCCATCAGGGCCAGCAGCCCCTCGGGGTCCTCGGGAGCTACCCGCACATCCTCAAGCACCTCGACGACGCGCGGGGTCTCGCCCTCGGGCCGCATGGAAACGACCTGATAGGCAAAGTCCTGCGGAGCGAGCGCGTCGCGGGTGGCGGCGCTTTTGAGCGACACGCCGACAATCCCCCAATCACCACCAGAAGCAGTTATGGCATCGGCCACATAGACCGCCCCAAATCCCCGGAAGAATGCCCCGAGGCCCAGATGCACAATACCCACCCCCGGCCGGGCGGCATCGCTGCGGGTCAGGCGATCAGCGGGCAAGCCAGCCTCCATCGACGCTAAGCAGGGTGCCATGCACATAATTCGACGCAGGCGCACAAAGGTAGACGGCAGCCCCTGCAATATCCTCGGCCTGCCCCCAGCGGCCTGCGGGGATGCGCGACAGCAGCTCGGCGTTGCGCTTGGGATCGGCCCGCAGGGCTTCGGTATTGCTTGTTTCGATATAGCCGGGCGCAATGGCATTCACGTTGATGCCCTTTTGCGCCCATTCGTTTGCCAAAAGCTTGGTCAGCCCGGCCACCCCATGCTTGGAGGCCGTATAGGATGGCACCCGAATGCCCCCCTGAAACGACAGGAGCGAGGCGACGTTGACGATCCGGCCCGTCCCCTTGCGGGCCACGATCTCGCGGGCAAAGGCCTGGGCGGTGAAGAACAGCGCCTTGAGGTTCACGTCCATCACCGCGTCCCAATCCTCTTCCGAGAAATCAAGCGAATCCGCCCGCCGGATGATGCCTGCGTTGTTGATCAGAAGGTCGATCCCCTGCCCGGCAAACAGGCCCTGCCCCGCCATCGGATCGGCGAAATCGCACAGAACGGTGGATGCAGTCCCACCAGCGGCGGTGATCGCGGCCACCGTTTCGTCGCTGGCGCGGCGACCGGCGCAGACAACCTCTGCCCCTGCTTCGGCCAGACCGATGGCGATAGCCTGCCCGATGCCGGCATTGGCCCCTGTCACCAGCGCCTTGCGACCTGTCAAAGAGAAAATCGCACTCATAGCAGCGCCTCGGCGGGCAGCATGTCCATGTCGGTATAGTCCACGTTGTCCCCGGCCATCGCCCAGATAAAGGTGTATTCGCCGATACCGGCACCCGCGTGGATCGACCATGGCGGCGAAATCGCGGCCTGTTCGTTGGCAATGAACAGATGCCGCGTCTCGGTCGGTTCCCCCATCAGGTGAAGGACCCGGGCCTCGGCTGTCATGCCAAAGTATAGGTAGGCCTCCATCCGCCGGTCGTGCACATGCGCCGGCATGGTGTTCCAGACCGATCCGTCGTGCAGAGTGGTGTAGCCCAGCACCAACTGGCAGCTTTCCATCACCAGCGGGTGGATGAACTGCCGGATCGTGCGCTTGTTCGAGGTCGCAGGCTCGCCCATATTCAACTCTTTGGCGTCGTTAACCGTGATCAGCCGGGTTGGGCAGGTCCGGTGCGCCGGGGCTGAGGTGATGTAGAACCGCCCCTCGCCCGCAAAGGTCACCGGGCCCGATCCCATTCCAAGATAGAGAACATCGCCCTTGTTCATCACATGATCCGTGCCCGCAGCCGAAACGGTGCCGGTGCCCCCGATGTTCACAATGCCCATCTCGCGCCGGTCCATGAAGGTGGGGGTCCGGGTCTCGTCCACCACGTCAAGGGTCAGCGGCGCCCCATCGGGCACGGCCCCGCCAAGGACAAAGCGGTCGTAATGAGTATAGATCAACCGGATCTCGCCCCCGGCAAACAGCCCTTCCCCCAGAAAGTTCTGGCGCAATGCTGCGGTGTCCATCCCTTTGGCGTGGTCAGGGTGAATGGCGTGGCGGGTCTCGACGGTCAGCATGGGCGGGGTCCTTTCGGGGTAATGTCGTGGAAGCGGCAGATGCCGCGCGGATGTCGCTGGGGTGGGCTAAAGCCTGTAAGCCTCTTTCGCCAAACGGTAAGTCAGGTCGTGGGCGACCTCGAAAGCCTCATCCTCGGCCAGTCGGCCACTGGCCACAAGGGTGGCAAGGTATCCGCTATCCACCCGCCGGGCCACATCGTGGCGGGCGGGGATCGAGCAGAAGGCGCGGGTGTCGTCGTTGAACCCGACAGTGTTGTAGAAACCTGCCGTCTCGGTCGTCATCTCGCGAAAGCGGCGCATCCCTTCGGGGCTGTCATAGAACCACCAGGCAGGGCCAAGGCGCAGGGCGGGGTAGACCCCGGCAAGGGGGGCAAGCTCGCGGGCGTAGGCGGTCTCGTCCAGGGTAAACAGGATCACCGTCAGGTCTGCCCGTGTACCCACCGCATCTAACAACGGTTTGAGGGCGTGGACATAGTCGGTCCGCATCGGAATATCATAGCCCTTGTCCCGCCCAAAGGTTTCGAGCGTGGCGCGGGAATGGTTGCGATAGCTGCCCGGATGGATTTGCAGGACAAGGCCGTCATCAAGGCTCATCCGGGCCATTTCGGTCAGCATCTGGCCACGAAAGGCGTCGGCCTCTTGCGATGTGCACAGCCCACGCAGGGCCTTGTCGAACAGGGCCGCAGCCTCGTCCCGTGGCAAGTCCTCGGTCCGGGCGGTGGCGTGGCCATGATCGGTGGAGGTGGCCCCGAACGTCTTGAAATAGGCCCGCCGGATGCGATGAGCGGCAAGGTATCCGGTCCATGTCGTGGCATCCTCGCCGGTGAGGGCGCCGAGCTGTTCGACATTGCGGGCAAAATCGGCACCTTCAGGGTCAACCACCACGTCAGGCCGATAAGCGGTCAGCACCCGTCCGTCCCAATCGCTGTCCCGGATCATCCGGTGCCAGCGCAGGTCATCAAGCGGGCTTTCGGTTGTGGCAATCGCCTCGATCCCGAACCGGTCGAACAACGCGCGGGGCCGGTAGTCGGGTTGGGAAAGACAACCCGCGATCTGGTCATAGATGGCGTCCGCCGTCTGGGCCGACAGCCGCTCGGTCACGCCGAACACCTCTTGAAACGCGTGGTCAAGCCAGAGCCGCGAGGGCGTGCCCCGGAACAGGTGGTAATGGCTGGCAAACAGCCGCCAGATCTTGCGCGGGTCGGCCTCGATCGCGCCGCCATCGGCGCGCGGAACGCCAAGGTCCTCGAGTGGCACGCCTTGCGATTGCAGCATCCGAAACACGTAGTGATCCGGGGTTACAAACAGCTGGGCCGGGTCCGCAAAGGCCGCGTTTTCGGCAAACCAGCGGGGGTCGGTGTGGCCATGCGGGCTAAGGATGGGCAGATCGCGCACAGAGGCATAGAGCGCCCGCGCAAGATCGCGGGCCCGTCCCTCCATCGGGAAAAGCCGGTCTTCGTCCAACCGATACATGGCGCCCTCCCTGGCGGTCGTCTGCGATCAAACCCTTGGGTCAAAGTGATAGGCGAGCGGTCCGGGCATGTCTATCGCCCTCGGGGTCAAAGGGACCAGTCGATGGCGGGCGCCGTGGGAACAATCCCCAGCGGATTGCGCTTGTCCGAGCGTGAGAAATAGCCCCTCCGGTAAATGTCGAACCTGACCGTGTCCGCCACCCCCGGCAGGGCATAGAACTCGCGGGCATAGTGCCAGACGTGGGGGTAGTCGGTGATCCGTCTGCGGCAGCATTTGAAGGCGATGTAATAGGCCACGTCAAAGCGGGCGAGCGTGGGAAACAGCCTGACGTCAGCCTCGGTCAGCTGATCGCCCGCAAGATAGGGGCTTTGCGACAACCTGTCTTCTATCGCGTCGAGAGTTGCGAACACCTCTTCGACTGCACTGTCATAGGCCGACTGGCTTTCGGCGAAACCGGCGCGGTAGACGCCGTTGTTGAGCTTGGCGTGAATCTGGTCGTTCCAACGGTCGATCTCGGGCCGTAGTGCCAGTGGGTAAAGGTCCAGCGGTCTGCGGGCCACCCCGGCAAAGGCTGTTGGCAACATGCGGACAAGATCGGCGGATTCATTCGACACCAAGGTGCCAGTTACGGTGTCATAGACCAAGGGAACCGTAACCCGGCCGGTGTATTCGGGATCCCCTGCCGCATAGACCTCATGCAAGGCTGCCTTGCCCAGCAAATCGTCAGTGTAGCCGGTGGCCCGGTCAAAAACCCACCCCTGATCCGTCCGCGCCGGGGCGACAAAGGACACCGGGATCGCGTCACCCAGACCAAGGAGGGCCCGGGTCAGCAGAACCCTATGCGCCCAAGGACAGTTCCAGGCGGCATAAAGGCGGTAGCGGCCGGGAACCGCGGGAAACTCCGCCTCCTCACCGATCTGGTGGCGAATGATGCTTGGCGCGCGGGTCCAGCTGCCGTCAGCTCTGATAACGCCAAGTGCGGCGTCGTCCACCCAGCGGCCATCCAGCATTTGCCCCATGACGTCCCCTTTCTTGCCGCCCCCATACGGCGCATTCGGGGAAGTCTGCCCTTGCGGGGTCGGGTCTGCAAGGCGGGTGAGGTCCGGCTAGGTCTTCTTGGCCCCGGGTTTGGTCCCTGCGTGCACGTTCCGAACCGGTCCACGATACCTTGCTGTCAGCGCCTCCGGCACCTCGGATCCGTCCACCAGGAACGGCAGGATCCCGACACGATCCGATCCCTTCCTCCGAGCGGCAAGCTGGTCGTCCGAAACCGTCACCCGTTGCGACATGCGCCGGCCCCATTTGGCCAGATGGTCATAAAGCCGCGCATTATCATCGGCATGGCTGCCCGCCTTGGCCAGATCGACATATTCGTTCGGGTCGGTGGCAAGGTCGAACAGCATGGGGCGAAACCCGCCTTCGGCATGGATCAGCTTGAACCGCCCGTCAAAGACCATGAACAGACGGGCATCGGCATTGGACACCCCCAGGGCATCGCGCATCGGGGTCAGGGAATAGTCGTATTCGCTGATCACCACCTCGCGCCAATCAGGCACGGCACCGTGCAACCAGGGGTTCAGGCTGCGTCCTTCGAGGATGTGGTTGGGCACCGCGCCCCCTGCCGCCTCGACAAAGGTGGGGGCCAGATCAATCGCCTCGACCAAGGCATCGCAGGTGGTGCCCCGGGTAGTGTCGGCCTCGGCCCTTGGATCGTAGATGATCAGCGGGACCTTTACGGAAGGTTCGTGAAACAGATCCTTTTCGCCCAACCAATGGTCCCCAAGGTAGTCGCCATGATCCGAGGTCAGCACGATCATCGTGTCACCAATCTGGCCCGTAGCCTCAAGGTGGTCGAGGATGCGGCCAAGCTGATCATCACATTGCCGGATCAGGCCCATATAGGCGGGGATCACCTTCTGGCGCACGGCCTCTTGCTGGAACGCGGCGGCAATCTTGTTTCCCATAAAGGCACCATAGACGGGATGGGGGTCCACCTGCTCTACCGGGTGGCAGATGGCGGGCGCGACATGGGCCGGGCCATACATCGCATGATAGGGGGCCGGGACGATGTAGGGCCAATGCGGCTTGATATAGCTGACATGGGTGCACCAGGGGGCTGCCGCCTCGGTCATGAAGCGGATCGCCTCTGACGTCAGCCACGGGGTTTCGCTGTCCTCTTCGTGGATATTGGCGGGCTTGTCGGCGTTCTTGAACATCCAGCCGCTTGCGATCTGGCCATCCTCGACCCCGGCATTGGCGAAATCGGCCCAGGGGTTGTTGCCCTCATAACCCTTTGATTTCAGGTACTCGTTATAGGGCGACCGCTTTTGGTCATAGAACCCGTCCGGCCCCTCGCCCCACAGCCCGTCATCCCGGACCCAGACGTCAAAGCCGCATTCGGCCTGCCGCGCCCCGATGACGCTGTCTGGGGCAAGGCCAAGGCGGGCCATCCCTTCGGCATCCACCTTCATATGGGTCTTGCCGATCAGCCAGCAGTCCATGCCAGCGGCGCGCAGATGGTCGCCCAAAGTATGTTCGCCCACACGCAGGGGATAGCCGTTCCATTGCGCCCCATGGGACGACACATAGCGACCGGTGTAAAAGCTCATCCGGCTGGCCCCGCAGACCGGCGACTGGGAGTAGGCATTGGTGAACCGCACACCCATGGCGGCGACCCGGTCAAAATTCGGGGTCTCAAGGTGCGTATGACCGGCGCAGCCGAGGTAGTCGAACCGCAACTGGTCATACATGATGAAAAGGATGTTCAACATGTGTCCCCCCGATGTGTCGCCCAGAAGCCCGGTTTGTCGACCCTAGGGCGGGGCACTGGCCCCTTCAAACCCTTTTTGGCCTGACCGGGACGCTTGCCCTTCGGGTGGGCCCAAAAAAGCTTTGCGCGTCAACGGCCACTCTTTGGGTTTTTGGGGCCAGCAAACTAGGATAGAGCGTTGGAGGTATTCCTGAGGATGTCTGAAGAGACCGGCATGCGAACAGAGCTTGTTATATCTACCTACAACTCCCCCCATGCCCTGCGGCTGACTCTGCTGTCGACGCTTCGCCAGACCTGCCCTCCCGACAGCATCTGCATTGCCGACGATGGCTCTGGCCCCGAAACGCGGGCGGCGATTGACCGGATACAGGCCGAGCATCCTGCCCTACCCCTGCGCCACGTCTGGCACGAGGATCGCGGGTTTGAAAAGAACGCCATTCTGAACCGGGCCGTCGCGACCTCGGACGCCGATCTGATGATCTTTACCGATGGGGATTGCATGATGCATCCCTGCTTTGTCGCCCGGCATGTAGAGCTTTCGGGCCCCCGCCGCTACGCCTGCGGCAGCCTGATCCGCCTGACGTCCGAGGCCACGGCAAGCGTCACCGAAGAGGACGTCACCACCGGACGCGTCTTTGGCCGCGACTGGCTGGGGGCCCACGGAACCTTTGACCGGATGACCACTCGGCTCAAGGCGATGCCCTTGCCCAGACCCCTGCTCTCTGCGCTTGAAGTCGCCTCGCCCGTTCGCCGAACCTGGAGCGGGTGCAACGCTTCGGCCTATCGCGACGCGATTGTTGCGGTGAACGGCTTTGACGAACGGATGAAGTATGGCGGCGAGGACAAGGAGTTTGGCATTCGTCTTGCCAACTCCGGCATCCGCGGGCGGCACCTTCGATTCACGGCCCCCTTGGTCCATCTCGACCATGCCCGTGGCTACGTGCATGCCGACAGGGTCCGTGAGAACCGGCAGCGGATCATCGAGGTGCGCAAGTCTGGGCGCAGCTGGACCCCCGATGGCCTGATCAAGGGCGCGGCCCCTTAGTCGGGGCGCGCGCCCCTAAGCCCGCCCGCGTTACTGAACGTAGGTGGCAAGCGCTGCGGCACAGCCCTGCGTCCAGATCTGGCCAAGCCAGCGGCCAAACGCCGTTGCAAAGACCGGATTGTCGGCAAGGTCCCCGTAGATGTGGCGCTGCGCCAGCCATGCCTGCGGATCGTCCCGCCCGGCAAGTGCGGCACCTTTCAGATCGTCCCAATAGGGGTCGTTGGGATGGATCACCGACCCGTCGTCCCGCGTGCCGGCACACATCCGGGCCCAGATCGCCTCGACCAGCGCCAGCCCCTCGACAGAGGTGCCTGCCGCCAGACCATCGCGGATGACCGGCAGGACAAAGCCCGGATGCCGGGACGACCCGTCAAAGGCCACCCGACGCGTGGTGTCGACGATCGAAGGGTTGGAAAACCGCCGCCCGATCAGCGCGACGTAATTTGCGGGTGTCATGCCGGGGACCGGGCCGACATGGGGGGCGATCTCTTCGTCCTCGACCTTGCGGAACAGGGCCTCGATCAAGGGATGATCCATACAGCCCGAAATCGTTTCAACCCCCAGCATTTCGCCTGCATTGGCAATAACCTGATGGCCACCGTTCAGGATGCGGATCTTCATCGCCTCAAAGGCGTGGACATCGTCAGTCAGCTCGGCGCCAACCCGGTCCCAGTCGGGACGACCGGCACAAAAAGCGTCCTCGATCACCCATTGACGAAAGTTCTCGTGGGTGACGGGGGCCTGATCGTCGATCCCGAATGTTCGGACAAGGGCAAGCTCGTTCGGGCCGGTGGCCGGAACGATGCAGTCGACCATCGAGTTCGGAAAGGTGCACTCTGCCTCGATCCAATCGGCAAGGGCCGGGTCCGACAGCCGGGCAAGACCAACGACGGTCTGGCGCAGCACATGGCCATTGCCCTGCAGGTTGTCGCAGCTTTGGCAGGTGAACGGCCCGATGCCATTGTCCCGGCGCAGTTTCAGGGCGGCGACCATTGCCCCGAACGCGGTCCCCGGCACGCCGGGGTTGGCGACGTCGTGCAGGATATCGGGATGGGTTGCATTAAAGCCGCCCCCCGTCGGGTCAAGGTAGTAGCCGCCTTCGGTCACGGTCAGCGACACGATGCGAATGGCCGGATCGGCCATCTGGCGGATCAGCGCGGCGTTGCCCTCTTCGACGGGCAGAAAGTCGATCATCGCGCCCGTCACCTCGGCCGATTTGCCCGAAGGGTCTAGTTCAATCAGCGTGTTCAGGCAGTCTTGCGCCAACAGCCTCTCGCGCTGAAGGGCATCGCCGGGCCGTACTCCGGCCCCGATGATCGCCCAGTCGTGGTTGAACCCTTCGTCGAACAGACGGTGCAGATACCAGGCCTGATGGGCCCGGTGGAAATTGCCCAGACCGATATGAACGATCCCCGGCGTCAGCGCCGAACGGTCGTAGCGCGGTCTGCGGATGTCGTCGGGAAGTTGGGTTAGTGTGTCGTTCGAAAGGCGCATCAGCTCATCCATTGCCCACCGTCGACGTTGTAGGTCTGCGACACGATGTAATCAGCCTCGGGCGAGGCAAGAAAGACCGCCATTCCGGTCAGATCGGACGGGGTGGCAAAGCGGCCCGCAGGCACGCCCGCTTCGACCTCGGCCTTCTTTTGGCCGGGCACCTTGCCTTCAAGTTTGGCAAACAATTCATCGACATGCACCCAGTGATCGCCATCGACAACACCCGGCGCGATGGCGTTCACATTGATCCCATGCCGGATCAGGTTGAGGCCCGTCGACTGGGTCAGCGAGATCACCGCCGCCTTGGTCGAGCAATAGACAGCCACAAGGCTTTCGCCGCGTCGCCCAGCCTGACTGGCCATGTTGATGATCTTGCCACCGTGTCCCTGTGCAATCATCTGCCGGGCAGCGGCCTGAAGGGTAAAGAGCGTGCCCGCCACGTTGACGGCATAAAGCCTGTCATAGCTGGCCCGCGTGATGTCGACGGTTTCGGCGGCGTCAAAAAGGGCAGCGTTGTTGATCAGAATGTCGATCTTGCCCGCCCGGGCGACAACGGCGGCGATGGCCGCGTCGATGCTGTCCTGCCGGGTCACGTCCAACTCGACCGCATAGGCGGCAGGACCGATCTCGGCGGCGGTCGCCTCGGCGGCTGCAAGGTTGATGTCGGCAATGGCGACAGTCGCGCCTTCGCGCACATAGGCCTCGGCGAACCCTCGGCCGATGCCCCTTGCCGACCCGGTGATCAGGGCCGATTTACCGTCCAGACGCTTCATTCCAGCCGAAGCCCCTTGTCGTCAAAGCGATGGATCTTATCCGCATCGGGGGTGAAGTAGACTGTATCGCCAGACTTCATCTCAACCTCGCCGCTCAGGCGGACGGTCATCTCGGTGCCCAGACCCGTATCGTGTACATAAAAGAAGGTGTCAGAGCCTAGATGTTCGGACACGCCGACGCGGCCCTTCCACATCCCCTCGGTGGCCGAGACCGAGATATGCTCGGGCCGGATGCCGATTGTGGTGGCGTTGTGCTTGGCAGCCTCGGGACCCGAGATCAGGTTCATCTTAGGCGACCCGATAAAGCCCGCAACAAACAGGTTCTTGGGCTTGCGATACAGCTCAAGCGGGCTTCCCACCTGCTCAATATAGCCAGAGCGCAGAACGACGATCTTGTCGGCCATTGTCATGGCCTCGACCTGGTCGTGGGTCACATAGACCATCGTGGTGGCAAGCCGCTTGTGCAGTTCTGAAATCTCAAGCCGCATGCCGACCCGCAGGGCGGCGTCGAGGTTGGACAGGGGCTCGTCGAACAGGAAGGCTGCCGGTTCACGGACAATTGCCCGCCCGATGGCGACCCGCTGGCGCTGACCACCCGACAGCTGACCGGGGCGGCGGTCGATGTAGTCGGTCAGGTTCAGAACCTTGGCCGCGTTGTCGATGCGGCGATCCTGTTCGGCCTTGTCGATACCGGCCATGCGCAGTGGGAACGCGATATTCTTGCGCACCGACATATGGGGGTAAAGGGCGTAGCTTTGGAACACCATTGCCAGACCACGCTTGGCAGGCGGTGTTGCGGTGGCGTCCTGACCATCAATGCTGATCACCCCGCCCGACACATCCTCAAGCCCCGCAATCAGGCGAAGCAAGGTGGACTTGCCGCAACCCGACGGGCCGACAAAGACCACGAATTCGCCTTCGTTGATCTCAAGGTCCAGCGGCGGAATGACTTCGACGTCACCAAAGCGCTTGGTTACTTTGCTAAGCGTAATGCGTCCCATGGTCTGATGTCCTTATTTCACTGCGCCAAAGGTGAGGCCGCGAACCAATTGTTTCTGGCTGAACCAGCCCAGGATGAGGATCGGCGCGATTGCCATCGTCGAGGCCGCGCTAAGCTTGGCATAGAACAACCCTTCGGGGCTTGAGTAGCTGGCGATGAAGGCCGTCAGAGGCGCCGCGTTGGCCGCCGTCAGGTTCAGCGTCCAGAACGCTTCGTTCCAGGCCAGGATGAAGTTGAGAAGCAGGGTCGAGGCTATCCCCGGAACCGACATCGGCGTCAGCACATAGAGGATCTCGGAGCGCAGTGACGCGCCGTCCATCCGGGCCGCCTCAAGGATCTCGCCGGGGATTTCCTTGAAATAGGTGTAAAGCATCCAGACGATGATCGGCAGGTTGACCAGCATCAGCACGACAATCAGACCGACCCGCGTATCGAGGATCCCCAGCTCGATAAAGATCAGGTAGATGGGGTAAAGCACCCCCACCGCAGGCAGCATCTTGGTCGACAGCATCCAAAGCAGGATGTCCTTGGTCCGCTTGGAAGGCACAAAGGCCATCGACCATGCGGCTGGAACCGCGATCATGACACCCAGAAGGGTCGACACACCGGCAATGATGACCGAGTTCCACAGGAACCGCATGTAGTTCGACCGTTCCTGTACGATCGCGTAGTTCTCAAGCGTCCAATCAAAGAACAGGAAGATCGGCGGGTCGTTGATGGCCTGTGCCTCAGTCTTGAAGCTGGTCAGGATGGTCCAGAGGATCGGAAAGAAGATGATCAGACCGATCAACCAGGCCAGGCCAGTGTTGATCAGTTTGCGCTGAGACGTGACGGAACGTGCCATGGTCGCTCTCCCTTACGTATCGAGATTCTTGCCGACGATGCGCATCAGGAAGATGGCAACGATATTGGCAAGGATGATGGCATAGACACCGCCCGCAGACCCCAGACCGATATTCTGGCTTTCCAGAACCCGCTGGAAGATGAGGTAGGTGAGCGTCCGTGATCCGAAGGCACCGCCCGTGGTCACAAAGATTTCGGCAAAGATCGACAACAGAAAGATCGTCTGGATCAGGATCACGATGGTGATCGCCCGGCCCAGGTGCGGCAGGATGATATAGGCAAACCGCTTGAGCGCGGGGGCGCCATCCATTTCAGCCGCTTCAAGCTGCTCGCTGTCCAGCGACTGGATCGCTGTCAGCAGGATCAGCGTGGCAAAAGGCAGCCATTGCCAGCTGACGATAATGACGATCGACGGTAGCGAGGCTTCGCTGAGCCAGGCGACCGGTTCGGCCCCAAAGAACCGCCACAGGTGGGCAAACAGTCCATTGGTCGGATCCATGAACATGTTCTTCCATACCAGCGCAGAAACGGTCGGCATGACAAAGAAGGGGGCGATGACGAGGATACGGACCACCCCTTGCCCCCACATCGGTTGATCCAGCAGCAGCGCCAGCAACACGCCCAGACAGACGGTGATGATCAGCACGCCCAGCACAATGATCAGGGTGGTGGTAACGGCAGGCCAGAACGAACTGGAGGACAGAAAGCGGGAATAGTTCTCGAAACCGACCCACTCGAGCCCGTTTTGCCATTTGTCGCCGCGCAGCGGCAGGTATTTCTTGAACGAAAAGAACAGGGTTAACGCCAGTGGCACCAACATCCAGCCCAAAAGCAGGATCACGGCGGGCGCCATCATCACACGTGCGGCTGAGCGTGAGGCTTTTGTAGCCATGGATACATCTCCTCCGATGACGGACTTGCGCCGCCTGACGTTGACATAGATTTAGGGGGTGTGGAATTGACCAGAGGGCGATGATGTCACCGCCCTCTGGCTGGGAGGATAGCTTAGTAGCCTGCGGCTTCCATAGCTTCCGTCGTGATCGCCTGGGCCTTGGCCAGGGCTTCTTCCACGGTCTGCTGGCCTGCGTAGGCTGCAGAGAACTCCTGGCTCACTTCAGACGCGATGCCGGCAAACTCGGGGATCGCTGCGAACTGAACGCCAACATAGGGCACCGGATCAACGGTGGGGTTGGTCGGGTCAGCCGACAGGATCGAGTCTAGCGTCATCTGTGCGAAGGGAACTGCCATGTAGTTCGGGTTTTCGTACAGCGAGGTCCGGGCGCCCGGAGGAACGTTGGCCCAGCCTTCGTTTGCGGCAACCATCTCGATGTAGTCGGTGCCGGTGGCCCATTCGATGAACTGCTTGGCAGCATCAGCCTGCTGGGTGCCAGCCGGAATGGCGAGGGCCCAGGCCCAGAGCCAGTTGGCGTTCTTGCCAAGGCCGTTGTTCGGAGCCAGAGCAAAACCGACCGAGTCAGCAACAGTGGAGTCAGCGCCGGTCACGAACGAGGCTGCAACAGTGGCGTCGATCCACATGCCGCACTTGCCCTGGTTGAACAGCGACAGGTTTTCGTTGAAGCCGTTGGTGGCGTAGCCAGCGGGGCCGGAGGCGTCCATCATGTTCTTGAAGAAGTTAACGGTGTTCGCCCAGGCTTCGGTGTCGAACTGTGCGTTCCAGTCTTCGTCGAACCAGCGTGCGCCGAAGGAGTTGGACATGGCGGTGATGAATGCACCACCCTCGCCCCAACCGGCCTTTCCGCGCAGGCAGACGCCGTTGATGTCGGCGTCGCGGTCGGTCATGGCAGCCGCGGCTTCGGCAATAAAGTCCCAGGTGGGCGATGCGGGCATCTCAAGACCGGCAGCTTCCATCAGGTCGGTGCGGTACATGATCATGGAGCTTTCGCCGTAGAACGGTGCCGCATACAGCGTGCCGTCGTGGCTCAGGCCGCCTGCCATTGCGGGCAGGATGTCGGCGGCGTTGTACTCAGCGGACAGATCGTCCAGCGGGACGAGCCAGCCGTTGGCACCCCAGATGGGGGTTTCGTACATGCCGATGGTCATGATGTCGAACTGGCCACCGTTGGTGGTGATGTCCGTGGTCACGCGCTGACGCAGCACGTTTTCTTCGAGCGTCACCCACTCGACGGCGATGCCGGTCGCAGCGGTGAAGTCTTCCGTGTAACCCTGCATACGGATCATGTCGCCGTTGTTCACGGTTGCGATCGTCAGCGTGGTATCCTGTGCGGCAACGGCGCTGGCCAAACCAACGACGAGGCCAAGCCCGGCGGTTGCGCCAAGCAGCATGCGTTTCGTAGACATTAAAGTCCTCCCTTTTACGCGTGTCTTTCCCTTACCGCCGCACCCTGCACCGCCCTGGCTGGGGCGAAGCGTTTTGGGTATCTACAGCGGTCCTCGTGGGCAAAAGAACATAACGTTAGCAAATGCTCAAGTATATTTTCACCCCTCACGACCCCGATCTGCGAAATCCTGTTGCTTGGTCAGCTGACCGGGCATCCCTTTTCGCGCCGGCCGGGATGGTCCACGACCGCAATTCTTCCAATGGCCTCAAGGTTCTGCCGGACAGGAAGGATCGCCCACCGCCCCTGCGACGATGCCTTGCAAAATATGCTGAATGAGGCCGGAGCGAGCAGCGGCCAAACGCGGGGACGGCAGGTGAAACACCCCTAAAAGGGCGAATCGGGATCAACCATAAGGCGTGCAAGGCCGTCGCAAACCGGCCTGACGCGGGGGGCTAGTTCGTCAGCGGGACCAGCGCACCGCGCCCGCCAATGACCCGCCGCGCCACCTGACTGCCCTGAACGATGCTCTGATCGATGGGCTGGCCAGCCCAAAGGGCCGCCAGCACCCCGGCATTGAAGCTGTCTCCGGCCGCGGTGGAATCGACGACCCGCTCTGCCGGGGCGATATGGATCGTGCCGGTGGTGCCGTTCTGGGAATAGACGATCTGCTGGGCCCCGTTCTTGACGATGACTGTCCGGACCCCGGCCCCTTGGTAGCGGGCCAATGTGGCGAGGGGATTGGCATCGCCAAAATACTGAGCCTCGTCATCATAGGATGGCAGGGCAATATCGCTGGTAGCCGCCGCCTGCATGATGGCGTCGCACATCGTGGTGGGGCTGTCCCAAAGCCGGGGGCGCAGGTTGGGATCAAAGGCGATGATTGCCCCGGCGGCCCGCGCAGTCGCCACGGCCTTGAACAACGTATCACGCCCCTCTGGCGTCAATATCCCAAGGGTGATCCCGGAAAAGTAGACGACGTTGGCCCCGGCAAGGGCTGCGGCAAGGGTGTCGGCATCATCCGCCAGCCTGCGGGCCGCACTTTGACCGCGCCAATAGGCAAAGCTGCGCTCGCCATCCTGAAGCGAGATCAGGTACAGGCCGAGGGTCCTGTCGGTGTCCCGCCCGATCAAGTCGGTCCCGATCCCGGCGGCGCGGGCAAAGGCCAGAAACTGGTCAGAGATGTCGTCCTGCCCGACCCGGGTCAGATATTGGACATCAGCCTTGGGGGCCAAAGCCTTGAGATACCAAGCAGTGTTGAAGGTATCCCCGGCAAAGCCAAGGTCGAACCGCGCTCCCGTCGCATCGGGGGCCATCTCGACCATGCATTCACCGATGCAGAGAAAATCTTTGGACATACCGGGCTCCGTCAACTGGGTGTCTTGGCCCGGTTTGACCGAAACTTGGCCCAACGGCAAACCGTTCTGAACCATCGGCGGGCGGTTGTGGGACCGAAAGGCCCCAGAAGATGCCCAACGGTCAGGCGTCCCCGCCCAGATCCTCCCAGATTTCGCGAACCCAGCCTTTGATGATCTGGGCCTCGTGCCAGCGGTTGGACATCTCGCGCCCGTCTGGGCCGGTCATGGCATATTCGGGTGGTCCCAGTTCACAGACAAAGATGCAGTCGCCGGTCGGGTTGCGCGCACGCCAGTCGGCCATGCCTTCGCGCCACCAGCCTTTGAACAGATCGACCCATTTCTGATGCTGCGGGAAATCCAGTTGCAGCTGGATCTGCTGGCGACTGGCCACCCTGCCCTGGAAGCTGTCCGACCGTCGCAGGATGCGGCTGATCAGGACCATGTCGGCCTCGGACAGTGGGAACCAGAATTCCCGGTCGACCACGTAGTGGGACAGGTCCGCACAGATGCGCATGTCGGGAATGCGGTCCAAGAGTTGCAGGGTGGTATAAAGATCATTGGTGATGCAGTTGCGATGGGTCTCGAATTGCACCGGCACGCCGATCCGGTCAGCCATGGCGATCCAGGTTTCGATCACCGGGACCATGTCATCGAGGGCAATCGGCATGACCTGCCCGATCACGTCGACAAAGGGCGCACCAAAGTCGGCGGCCATGTGCAACGTGTCCTCAAGGCTGTCGATCGTCTTGGGAAAGGCGACGATCAGCGGGGTCAGCCCCACCCGCTCCATATGCGGGCGCACCTTATGGGCGACGGCCACGTCGGACGCGCCAAGGTCAATCGCCATGCCGTCAAAGCCTGCCCCGGCGACCATGTCGCAGACCTGATCAAATGGCAGCTTAACGCCGGTTGGGTCATGCGGCTGCATAGCCCAGAGCGAGGTGTAGACCTGAAGCCGCCTCATTCCGCGGGCAGCCGTCTGGCGCGGCCACCGGACGACGGCAGAACCCAAACCTCGTTCATCGGGTACTGGCTTTCGTCCTTGGCCATGAGCCGGGCGATCACCTCGATCTGAAATTCGATCCAGCCCATGCGATGCACCTCGCCTGCCTTTTCCTCGATCTTGGCGTTCAGGTCGCGCAGTTTCCAGAACGGCACAGCCGGAAAGGTGTGATGGGCGGTGTGATAAGGCATTTGCCAGCACATCCAACGGAACAAGGCGTTGGTCCGGGTCGAGCGGGTGTTCTCAAGAATGTCGGCCTCGTGGCTGAGGCCAAGATGCTCGATGGTGTTCTGCAACTGGTGCACCGGCTTGGTCAGGATCATCGGGATCAGCCAGAATGTCAGTGGGGCCCAACTGCCCAACGCAAGGGCCACAAGGGCGATCCCGCCATAACCCAGCAGATGCAGGCGGCTTTCGCGGATGACCTTGGCCTCTTCCTCGGCCCGGATATAGGGCTCGACGATGATGCCGCGCGCCCGGCGGATGACGCCAAAGACCCTGTTGCGCCAATAGGTTACGCCGGATAGCCACAGCAGATAGGTGGTCAGGGTGTAGGGTTCGCGGACCAGTTCCCCGTCCCTTTCCCAGTCCTGAGTGTACTGGTGGTGGGCGAAATGCATGATCTGGTCGTAGTCGCGGGGGAAAATCTGGACAAAGCCAATGGCCCGCCCGAACCACTCGTTCAGTTTACGGGTCTTGAAGACGGTCGCATGGCTTAGCTCATGCTGGGCGGCGTAGAGAAAGTTGAGCAGGATCCCCAGCGCGGCCCCCGTCAACCAGACCCAACCCGTGCCCATCGCCTGCGCATGCAGAAGGGCGACCAGACCGATTGCCCCAAGATGGCTGGCCATCTGCACGCCGCCGTGCAGGTCCGACCGTTCGGTCAGACGACGCAGTTCGGACGGCGTCAGAAGCTGTCGGCGGGAAAAGCTGGCTTCCATATTCGGTCTCCCTGGATTGGCGACAGGATCATCGGTTCAGCAAAAGGCTAAGAGCACCTAGCCAGAAAATGTCGGCTGGCGGCAATTGCGTTTTCGCCCACAACCGACCTCCCCGCCCAAAAATCAGGCCGTTCCTGCGGTTTCGAGCAGCAAAACGGGCGGGAGCGGCAAGGGACTGCGCCCACTCGTCGCGCTATTGCCGGGTGACGAAGGTAAAATCGACGTCGACCGATTCCGTCGTTGTCCCGTCGCCCACAATGATGGTTTCGGAACCCGCTCCGCTCAGGTATTCACCATTCGGCCCCGAGAAGCCGCCCACAATCTGCATGCCGGTAAAGTCCTGCAGGTCACCTGCCTGGGGCTGGATGGTTCCGTCCACGGTCGCGGTAAACCCTGACAAGGGTCCGCGCGTGATCGCCGAGGATGCAAACGTAAGCTGTCCGTCAGCAGGATTGCTGTCGCTGTCGATGAACCCATTGGCGATGCCATTTACGGTCCCGGTGCCGGCAAAGTTTGCGGTCACTTCAGCCAGGCCATAATAGACGACCGGATTTGTTGCGCTTGTGTAGACCGCTTCGTCCCCGCGAATGAACGAAAGGCCATAGTATGTAGCCGTGTCCGAGGACGGCAAATCCGCCCCGCTTGTGGGCTGAGCTGCCGTAGCGACATCGTCGAGCAATTGATATTGGGTTTCGGCATCGAGGACGGATTCGTAGCTGAATGGGTTGCCGACAAGCTCTGCGCATCCGCCGAGGCCGAACACCGCTCCAATCATCACAATGCCCAAAGCTGTCTTGGATTTGGTCTGAAAAAATGACATGAAATGGGTTCCCTGAAAAACGTCCCGTTTGACAAAACGGCCTTCGTCAAGCCTAGGGTCAGGACTCATAACCAAAAGATGACGGTTGCGGCGATGCAGATTGCCGA